>Ga0123352_10012072_pt1 | contig 13642 bp, 11 predicted proteins | sample TergutLab28metaG_FD_89700 | JGI IMG/M metagenome (GOLD analysis project Ga0123352, IMG submission 89700) | Labiotermes labralis P1 segment gut microbial communities from Petit-Saut dam, French Guiana - Lab288 P1 | ecosystem: Host-associated > Arthropoda: Insects > Digestive system > Gut ...
GCATTTCACGGAACCCGAAGGTTCATTACCGCACTCACAAGCGTCCGCCACCTGTCTCTATCATGGGCCAGCCCAATCCAGTCCATATACCCACATCCCACCTCCTGGAGATCCATCTTAATATTATCCACCCATCTACGACTAGGTCTCCCCAGTGGTCTCTGTCCCTCCGGTTTCCCCAGCAAGACCCTATACAACCCCCTCTCCTCACCCATACGCGCCACATGCCCTGCCCATCTCATTCGGGGGAAAATATAATAGAGCACGTGTTAAAAACATATTAAAATAAACGTAGGTGTGCACGTCCATCCCGTTTTGAGTTTATACAACATGAAAAATAGTACACAATTCTTCTTTTACAATTCTGTCTTCATAATTACATTTCAATTTGTCCTACATGTTTCAGTCGTATATTTTTTTTTTAAATATAGTGCCGTATGGCGGCTGGAAATAAGGTCGAAGCATGTAGTACAAACTGAAATTTAATTATAAGAGCTTAACTTTGAACGACAAAGTTTTATTATTTTAATTTTTTTGTATATTAAAATCTTTATCTTGTAATTCAGACGTGAAAGGGCAGTGCATCTGTGCTAAATGGGCCTCAAGGAGAATAATTTCTTGTCTAATTGGATAGGCCCCGATTTGTAGATATTTAGTTCACGGATATAATATGCCAATTTCCCCCTCCTCCCCCTTTCTTTTCATTCCTTATTCTCAAGTGGAGGTTCTTATAATTTAATACTATGTGGCGCGTATGGGTGAGGAGAGGGGTGTGTGTAGGGTCTTGGTGGGGAAACCGAAGGGAAAGAGACCACTGGGGAGACCTAGGCGTAGATGGGTGGATATTATTAGGATGGATCTCCAGGAGGTGAGATGTTGGTATATGGACTGGATTGGACTGGCCCAGGATAGAGACAGGTGGCGGACGTTTGTGAGTGCGGTAATGAACCTTCGGGTTCCGTGAAATGCGGGGAATTTCTTGAGTAGCTGCAAACCAGTTAGCTTCTCAAGAAGGACTCTGCACCATTGAGTAAGTAAGTAAGTAAGTAAGTATAGTCTTTGTTACGGTTAGGCAACTTTTCGTTTGCGTCGTAGAGGAAGAAACTGAACAGCAAGGTGTAATCGAATGTAGTTGTGACTGTCTTTACTGTCCAGAATATGGCGTGATGACATCTGTTTCCGTTATTTGATGACATCTATAAACATAATTTGCTTTCATTAAAACGTGAAAGATAAAATTTCGATGAATTCTTTTGTAACTGTACATAAGATGCTTAATAAGAAACGGTAATATATTAACACCGAATTTCAAATTAATTAACAAATCAACCTGCCACCAAGATCTACGAAGTCTTAACTTCGTGACATCCTCCCATTCAGAGATCCTAACGTTTATAAGATTGTGTAATAAGGTACAGTCTGGCAGCGAAAATAGATACTGCACTAATTAGCATACGTTGGCATACTATGAATTCGTGAAGTCCCTTAAGTCAGGGGCATCCATACTTTTTTCAGTAGTGAGCCACATGATTAGAAATTTGTTCGTGTACAGACCTCATGAAGTTTTCGTTTATGACAGCGGTGAAGAACAGGCCTTTAAGTACTCAGGATATGAATTTGTTGCAGTAATACCAAAACAGTCGGAAGACAACTGATTCGCCTTCGGTTTTACAAAAGTGCAAATGTATACGCCTGCTACCAATCATTAATCCGTTTTGATCACGCCAATGAGAGTACTGGTATTTTAATGTAGTGAACTATTTAGTATTAGCCTACTACCGCATGTGTTTGTGTTAATTAGTTGAAAGATAGTTTTTAGGCTCTTGTGACCGTGCATCATAAACGTGGGGTGAACAGTAACCTTTACACAGTGCACACAGCTCGCGTTCCAGCTCCACACAACCACAGCCAGCACAACCAATGCAGAACACCATATGCAGTAGTACACAGTCTTGTTCTTCTGATGATGGGCATAATGGTGCCCGAGACATGTTGAGACAGAAGTTTGACAATAAACATCAGATTAGTTGCATCTTGTTGGTTTCTCTCTCTTCACCCTAGGTGAAACATAGTTTTGCTGAAGTTGTCGTGTGCGCCATACATTTAAACTTCCGCTGTAATCTTAGCAATTTACCAGTTTAACGCACAAATTCTTGTTTCATAATAAATTTATTACATTCCTCTACATGTTTCGAGCACTATTGTGCTCATCATCAGGAGGTCAAATTGTATTATACAGCATCTGGTATCATCACACTGGAACAAGTGAGTGGTCTAAAATTACTAAAATACAATTCCATAAATATGAGCACGGAGTAGTAAAAGTTATGTATGAATTCTTGAATTGTGTTTTAGTCATTTTAGAATCACTCTCGTGTTCCCGTGTGACGATACCAGATGCTGTATAATACAATTTGACCTCCTGATGATGAGCACAGCAGTGCTCGATACATGTAGAGGAATATAATAAACTTATTATAAAACAAGACTTTGTGCATTAAGTTGGCCAGTTGCTAAGATTATATTTGAGATGCTCCGCTGTATGTTTTGTGCAATTAATACTTAAATTATTCTAAGACGTGGTTTTATCTTCACATGTCATTAGTTCCTTTGGTTGATTGTAATCAATTTGGTCGATACGAAATGAAGCTTTTGATTCTTGCTGTTAAGGCATTTCCTCAGAAATGAGGATAACATCGAGAAGCCTCACGATATGCCATTTCAGGGCTGGGATTTAAATCTGAATTTCTGGGACGTCTTAGCGGGACCAAACCGTGGATTTCGGAACAGTGTGTGAGAAGTCTGTCCTGTCGTCACGACACAGGCTGAGTGCATGGCTTTACTGCAGTCTGTTAGAAGGGTGCTAGCGACGTACACACATTATCGTATTGATCAGCAAAAGGAACGTCTAACTGTAGCTCCGTTAGATGGGAACAGGAGCAAGAAAGATAAATTTATTGCAGACATTTCCCTGCGCCACAGGCGACAACGACCGACGTGTTTCCCCTCTCATACTTCGAGGTTTGGCCTCTAGTATTTGAGTAAAGTGAAGCTGAAAAGCAACTTTGCTTTTGTCAGGAGTTTTGAGAGTAAAGTCTTGGGAATACACATAACTTTGTAAATTTTGGTGCAGACAAGAAGGAAATGATGTGTGCAGGCATTTCTGCTTGATGAAGTTTATTACAAGACTCAGGTGGTAAGCATGGAGTCAGATTTAAGGATGTCTTCGAAAACAAGTAGGGGATATTTCAAAGTGGCAAGTAATACGAATGCATGGTTGTTGAAAATTCTGAACACAGCTAGGTGACTTGTAGCTGTTTTGATCCGACAGCGTACTCTGCTGTCGAAGGTTGAAGAATGATTAGACAGTATTTGCATCTGTAAAAGGGAAATTCACGAGACATAGAGGATCCACTTAGCTAGTGAATGGCATAATGGTAGACAGTTCTACCTATAGCTAATAAATATTTTCCATGAATTGAACATTTACAATCGACCGACTGCTGTCTGTTTGTATAATAAACAAAGGAAAATATTAGCCTTCAAGTTTGTCTGCACGTAAGAACGTATCAAGGGGGTTAAAAGCGGCCGTAATTTTATTCTGGTATGTATTTTTGCGCCTTTAATAAAGTTACACCACTTTATTGTCACAGTTGTACCGTGCATTTTGATATTATCAAGTTTTTTATTTAGCCAACTGAATGCACAACTATAATGTTCTAGAAAAATGTTAAAAACTTACATTAAAATGCTCCTACATGTTTCGGTTACACAACCATCATCAGGGAGCTTATTGTTGTGCTTTGCTAAAGTTCTTCTTCTTATAAAGCAGTACAACCTATAAAAGGTTCTGACTTGCTCAACCACTTTCTTCCACCTATCTCTATTCTGTGCTACTTTCTTCCAGTTGTGTATGTTTATGCGCCTTATATCTTCCAAAACGTCATCTTCCCAACGTGTTTTAAGTCTTCCAATTGGTCTTTCAGACATGGGTTTCCATCTCTTAATCTTCTGCACAATATTATCCTCAGCCATGCGTTCAACATGGCCTAACCAGTTTAATCTTTGTTTTTTTTTAATAAACCCAATTATATTTTTTCCTTTTAATATATCATTTATTTCTTGATTAGTTTTAATCCTCCAGTAGCCATCATTTGTACTTATAGGGCCAAATGTTTTCCTCATGATCTTTCTTTAGAAAGTCATCAGTTTATTTGTCATATTCTCCTTAAGTACCCATGTTTCGGAGACGTTAGTTACTGTTGGGCGAATTAACATATTATAAAGTTGTAGTTTGACGTTTCGGGATATTCATTTTGATGAAAATAGTTCGGTCGTGTGGCTTCATATGCAGCCACACGACCAAACTGATTCATAACGACGCTTTAAACTATTTTAATAATTATAACTTTAGCAAAGCACAACAATAAACTCCGTGATGATGGTTGTGTAACCGAAACATGTAGGAGCATTTTAATGTGTAAAATTTAATGTAAGTTTTAACATTTTTGTAGAACAATCTGGTTTTGCATTCAGTTGGATAAATAAAAGACTTGATACACCACTTTATGTCCACAGCGTTGTCGAGTATTTAACTTTAAATCCTTTGAGAAATTTACTTTACCAGGAATGTGTGCCCTTTATCTAAACTTCGTGTTGCAGTGTTATTTTCTGCGAAGCTGGCAATTTATGAATTATGGATTTATGCAAGTAACCGTTTTATTAAAACGAAGTTAGGCCTAACATTGCCTTGGACGTGTTTAGACAGTAAGGTAGGTAGGGAAAAGTAAGGTGCACCCTTGTACAGGCACTGAGGCTCTGTACAGGCCGTACGGCCAACAGGGGAAGTAGAGATATAGCTCTATTCTTTCTTGACCACGGCACTAGAAGGGGGTGAGGGGTCAGCGTCACGCCTCGGCCGCTCTTTACCCCCGGGAAAGACCCGGTGCCCATATTACAGGAGGCTGAGTGGACCCCAGGACCGGTCTGGACAGGTGCCGAAAATCTCGCCCCCACCGGGATTCGATCCCCGGACCGTCCAACCCGTAGCCAGTCGCTATACCGACCACGCTTCCCGGCCCACGTTTAGACAGTAGTTCATTCTTATTACTGGCCCAGGGATCGAATATTTTCAGGCCTCTAGCTTCTGATTCTGGTCTTATTCTATTAGCACTATTGTTGGTATTTGTGTAAATAGAAGCAGTAACAAAAGACCATATAATATGACAGGCTGTTTGTGAACAAACGTTGGAACCGACGACAACGGCTCCAAGTGAAATCCTTGGGGCGTCTTAACAAGAAAATTAATACGACCCTGGGCCTGTACTCAACTGATACGACTGTACTGCCTGAACCAGTGGATGAATCACAAAATGTTATGCACCAATGAATGCAATCATACAATCCTGTAAGGTAATGAGATTCAGTCAAATTTATTTTAAAATATAAAATTACGGACTAATTTTCGTAGTTGATATGTTTAGTGTGCTTTATTTCAGGCGGCGTAACTGATTTAGAGATAAATTACAATATTTAAAAAAAAAAGTTAAGGGAAACGTTGACAAAAGTAAATCATCAGAAACTGAGGCCAATATGTAAGGTTGCAAGTATCACCGGCGAATCAAAGGGCTAAAGCCGTCACGACAGGTCGATGACCTATGTAACGTTTGAGCTGAAGACCAGAGCTTCGGAGACTTGATCTTTCTCCGAAACACTGTTTTAACCGCGATGCAGCTGATCACCCGAGATTCCTGTATCGCCTGCTATGATGCTAAAAAAGAACCAATCGTTGTGAGGTTTCAGGCTCCCGCCGCGGTAGACCTGCGCTCTTCTGGGTAACCAACTACCAGCCTACCTCACATGACATCCTCGAAAAACGAAGGCCACAGTGCCTACAGCGTATTCAGATGTTTCGTAATATTTTCAGAATAAGCAAAGAGTGTTTTTGTGAATGACATAAATCATCTTGTTCTTGTATTTGACGATCTTGAGTGTTTACTGTGAGGTAGGAACTCCGTTTTGGGGCGCGGTTCGTATCCCTGCTGAGCGCCTGCTGAAATAATTCTGGCCGTCCTTCTGCCCCTCTGTGTGCACACGACTTCAGAAGCGCCGAAAGGATATTCGTAAACGTTAATATCAGTGAATTTCACGAAAATGTTTCGAACCGTTTCAGTTATGACGAAGCTCGGAAAGAACTAAAACGTGCTTTGCGTGAGCGCCTGCACACATTTCGGCGCGAATCTCCAGCTGACACAGGTCCCACCTTCATCTCACGCAAATTTTGATAACGTTGTGAAGGATGGGTTTTGGCGGATTTTTTTGGCCCAGGGGTAGGGGGGAGTTAATGTTCGGAAAGCTGCATGAGAAAGCACGCAGTGTATTGTGGGGCTTTTGAAGACTGAGCGTAGCCTAAATTATATTTAACAATTCATTCTGTTCTGCTCTGTAAACACATTCCATCTCAATCATTAAAACCAATCCGTTAATTCTATGCGTGTGTGTGTGTGTGTGTGTGTGTGTGTGTTGGTTGGTGGTTGGGGGTCGGGGTGGGGGTGGAGTTAATTTACTTTGTTGTGGAAGTCTAACACGTAAATGCATTACTTGGGTAGAATATAGGTGTTTAATGTCAACCCTACTAGTATTGTTAACCACTTGGGTCTACACACGTATATATTTTATGCCTGAAATTTCTGTTTCAAATGGTTAACCTTTTAAAATCCAGTGGTTTGCCACTAAATTTAATACGAAAAATTCTGTGGTCACACAGAGTGTTTTTCTATATTCTGTACGTGTCTCAGCATAAAATCGGTTATTTACTTGTACGGTGCTACGTGGTTGGTTTTGTAACCCAGAACGAATGTGTTTCGTGCACTCTAAGAACTGAATCTTTGAACATATTCTTCCTTAATGTCCCTGTCACGGCTTGGGCCATCAGTCGCTAGCCATTCAACGCGGAGGCCCCGGTTCTGTCCCAGGACAGTCCATGTGAGATCTGTGGTGGACAAAGTGACACTGGGACAGGTTTTTCTCCCAGTAATTCTGTTTCCTTTTGTCAGCTTCATTCCACCAATGATCCATACTCATCTTCATCTTCGTGACTGCTCTTGTCAGAAGGGCAAAGGAGCTAAGCCTAGGAACCTTCCAATAAAGCAGTGTTCTTTCAGAAATCAGGGAGCATTGTATAGGGAAGTACTTCCTCCCCCCCCCCTTTTAAAGGGTTAAACAGGGAAGTTAGGAATAATACTGTATTGTACTGTAGAAAATAGCTCGAATAGTTGAATCAGTACTGCTACGATTAGCACAGCTCTTAACGGGCGTAACAAAGCTAGATCGTCGACGAATATAATATTTAAAAAATTACACTTGAAATCCAACAGTACCTGAAAAGTGTCACAACACAAAAGAAAATTAAGTATAGGAAAATAGGAACAGTTGTGGAAGCTAGCGTAGCGAAATTATCCTGGACGGGTGGGAGAAAAAATATAAGTTGGCATCATGGATAAGGTTTCAGGAACAGACGGTCTTAATTACCTGTTACTATGCTTCGTACGAATAAAAATTATTGTACTGTGCCCAGGTTTGAAATAGATGTACAGTCTTCTGCAGGAGAGACGGACAGAGATGGCTAGGTGTGCGTTGCTCCTTACCCTCCACACGTAGACTTTAAGGTACTGTTCTGACTTAACAAAGCAATGCCAGATCTTAAATGAAAGACTACACAACCTAATTTGGTTTCACGATAACGGAAGCACAAATTCAAATTCTTATGTTTGCAGCCATTGGGAAGCCATTTCCAAGAACATCCATCACCCCGAGCCCAACCCCTCCCTTGCCGCCATTCACTCTTGTCAGCTGATTTGAAACTAACTGTACGGTTCAGCTGTGAAGGCAAGTGAATCGCGCCATGAGTCAGTGTTTCCATACGCGACATAAGCGCCAACCATTCACAGTTAACTATAATGCACAGCAGTGTTTGAAAATAGCAGATTTATACTTCCTGGCAAAACTGTGCGCTGTGCTTGCTTTGAATAATCTACTAGAAAAGTTGGTCTCTACTGTTGTGCGTAAAATCTTAAGCTTGGAGCTTTTGGTTTGCTATTTTTAAAGCACGTAAACACGTGATTAAAATGTAGGGCCATCTGAAGCTTTCGTTGGTTGCACTGTGAAGCGACGCTGGCTGCGTCAAGGAGATGGTAAGGCGGTTTGGTGGATGATGAGTGCAGAAGCGTGTAGTAAGAAATTGTGCTTGCCTAATCGAAGTACCATCCAGGTTTTTGTTTTAAGTCACTGAAAGAAACGTTCGAAAACGTATGCAGTTCTAACTTCGGCCCGGCACCAGCAGTTTCGAGACATTCTCTTTGTACAAAACAAAGTTTTATTAAGCAGTGCGATCTGGAAAAGAAGTGAATATTATGAATATCGAACACTGCCTGACACTTATTGAACTCTGAACACATGCTAACGCGCCATAAACAGCCTCACGATGTATTGTTTGGAATATACCATTGGAAGCCAAGATTATTTTGTTTCTAGAGCTTAATTATTCACATGCAGGACTATAATTTGTGTAATTAGGGCAAGGACATCAAGACAACTAAAAGTAAGGAATGAAGTAGTCAGAGGAAAATGGGAGTGAAACAGTTTTGGAAAGAATGTAAAACTAACACGTTGAAATTATATGGGCACATGGTGAGCTTGGATGATAACAGGTGGCCAAAGCGAATAATGACCTGGTCACCGGGAGGAAGGTGACGAGGACGACTGGAAGTAATGTGGGAAAAGGAAGTGGAAAGGATTATGAAGCAGAGGAAAACAACAAACCGGCAAACAAGGAGACTGAAGCCAGTAGCCGGTGGACCATTGGTAAACTGCTAGAGCTGGTGTATCTGTTGAAATTGCGACATTGGTAGCGAAGAAAGGGTACGAATTTGTTGGGGATCTAAGCGGTAATTGGCTTCTCAAAGGGACCCTGTTCTGTTAGGTTACGTGGATCAAAAGGCCAGAACATTGCTCTGTGTTGTCGATAACCATGACTACATATTGACAAGAGACCATTTGGATATTGCATATTTTACGTGATTAGTTAAGTAAGAAGTTTCAGGCTATATGTAAATTGTGTTTGTAATCACGAAGTTGTAGCACTCCTGTCTTGTGTATCATTGTCACTAGTCCTGCATTCACGCAACTTGGGGATCAAGAAATGATATATTTACTAATTCAGTGTAAAGTCATATGTCTGTGGGCACATAATAGACTCCGGTGCCTCCAGACGTACCGCCTACAATTGGAGTTTGAGAAGTTGCCCTAAGTTCCGGCATTGTGTAGGAGTGGATATTCAGAAATTCCCCATGCAGTAATTTGTGTTTTGGGTGGTGTTAGATGGGGGGGGGGCAAGTTTATATTTAGAATCCTGTACACGAACGATGCTATTGGAAACGATGTGCAGATAGGAAAGTTTGGTCGATTAAAAAAGAAATGAGACAGCAATCGGGTTTTCCCTGACAGCAATCAGTGATTGGCCTTTCTAGTGGAGACAGAGTTCCTTATCTATGAGGCAGGAATACAATGTTTATAGCCCCATGACTTCTAGATGAATTTAAGTCATCCGAATGAGAGGGGGAATGTTTTCGCAGTTTATCAGTGGGTTTGTTTAAAAATTAATAAACTTACCTAAGAATAAGTGCAATTCCTCAAACATTCTGGTATCATAATTACTTACTTACTCCATGGTGCAGAGTCCTTCTCGAGAAACTAACTGGTTTGCAGCTAGTCAAGAAATTCCCCGCATTTCACGGAACCCGAAGGTTCATTACCGCACTCACAAGCGTCCGCCACCTGTCTCTATCCCGGGCCTGTCCAATACAGTCCATATACCCACATCCCACCTCCTGGAGATCCATCCTAATATTATCCATCCATCTAAGCCTAGGTCTCCCCAGTGGTCTCCTTCCCTCCGGTTTCCCCATCAAGATCCTATACACCCCCCTCTCCTCACCCATACGCGCCACATGCCCAGCCCATCTCATTCTTCTCTATACTTACTTATTCACTCCATGGTGCAGAGTCCTTCTTGAGAAGCTAACTGGTTTGCAGCTAGTCAAGAAATTCCTCGCATTTCACGGAACCCGATGGTTCATTACCGCACTCACAAGCATCCGCCACCTGTCCCTATCCTGGGCCAGCCCAATCCAGTCCATATACCCACATCCCACCTCCTGGAGATTCATCTTAATATTATCCACCCATCTACGCCTAGGTCTACCCAGTGGTCTCCTTCCCTCCTGGTTCCCCACCAAGACCCTATTAACTAGCGACTTGTAATGTGACCCGAAGTTTCCACAGTGCTGTTGTCATTCTGCGTCATTCAGTTCCCTCGTGAACCGGTTCAGTGACTTGCGGAATCGCTCCCTATTTATACTGCGTCCATCGCGCCATGTTTAAAACGAAAATTACAACATGGTGAGATGCGAAAATTTAACAAATTCTATATGAACAAAGAAGCCGGTCCCAGTGGCCGCGCGGTCTAAGGCGTAGTTCTGCGGCAGCTCGCCTGCTGAGATCGTGGGTTCGAATCCCACCGGGAGCATGGATGTTTGCCGGTTGTGGGTGTTGTGTGTTGTCAGGTGGAAGTCTCTGCGACGAGCTGATCACTCGTCCACAGAAGTCCTACCGAACGTGGTGCGTCGTTGTGTGTGATCTAGAAACCTCGTGAATGAGGAGGCCATGGCCCACTGGGTGCTGTCGCGCCAAAAACAAACAAAGAATATATGAATAAGAACATGACGTGTTTTACGATCGTCAGAATCTTCTGGGTCCGTAGTTCAGACCGTGTCGTGTCCCATTTCTATATTTCGGTAAGCTTAATTTATCTTAACGTCTCCCTTCTAATTTATTCCTACCATGACGTATCTGAAACAAAACTATATGTTTCCATACAGCCATGCATACTTCTTGATAGCTACAAGTGAACAAATCCCGGGCGCCAGGTCACCTGCATGACTACATTATTTTACCGTGGGTCCCCCACTTTATGTTTGTAACCTATCTGGCGCCTAGAATGTTCACGTGACCCTTTGATTTTTGGAAAATTTATGTACCCCTGGCTTAGCCCAACATATCATGCTACCTCGTACTGTCATAACAACAACAGGTTACCTGTACAAAGCATAAAGTTTTCGTATATCTTGTTATTTCTTCTAACACAATGCCCATTAATCATTTCCTAACGTAGGTTGTTAAGGAGAAGGGTATGTAACACTACTGCCAATGTGAAGCTGGAGGATCACCCCATATTGGCTGCCGTTCACTGTTTTTGTAATATATTAGTGTCTCACTTTAAGGAAAGGGATTTTCTATCAGGAAAATGGATGAAAGTGGCTGAACATCAAGTTCGTTGGTGGGCTGTGGTATTGACGGGGTTGAATGTTTGGTTTCTACCAACGGAAACTTAGTTCACTTTGAAGAAGAGAGGGCTGATGAACCCGACCAGTTGGTATTTAAAATTTATTTCCTAGACATCACCTAATACATGCTGTGTTTCATGTTGCAGTAAGCGCCTTTACAATCGCGATGAAAAGAGACTTGCAGCTAAGAGTGGTTCCTCCAGCAGCGTGCTTCGACGCCAGAGAGCGTTTAAGGACGACCTCACTGCAGCAACGGTGAGTCCAATTGACTTTGTTTGTTCAGTGCTGATAGTATGTCTGCAATTTAACATGGCTCCAGCCCTCGTTTTGGTGGTGGGGCGAAGAATATTTTTCTGAAACGTGGTTGTGTTTCCAATGTATAACTGTGCCTCTGTATAGAGATTTGTGTTGGCTTTACACGTACACGCCGGTAACAGTATTGCGAGAGTGGTATGGACTTTTCAGATAAGAATATATTTACCCCAGAGAACACTACTCTATGGGAGACCCAGGCGCAGATGGGAGGATAATATTAAGATGGCTCTTCAGGAAGTGGGATATGGGGGCATGGACTGGATCGAGCTGGCTCAGGATAGGGAAAGGTGGCGAGCACTTGTGAATGCGGTAATGAACCTTCGGGTTCCATAAAATGCAGGGAATTTCTTGACTAGCTGAGAACCGATTAGGTTCTGCAGAAGGACTGTGTTCCATGGGGTAAGTAAGTAAGCAAGTAAACCTTTGAGCTGTCCCTTGAATAAAAAAAAATACACACGTTTGCTTTAAATGAAACCTACTTAGTATTTATATAATGTGTCCTGACGAATGTGTGATATCTTTGTTTAATGATTAGATCCGTAATTCCGATTTATTGTATTTTAAATCTGTGCATTTTACATCAACGTGATACACTACATAAATCATATTACTGTGGCCACTCTTCCTGTGCACTGAATTTTCTATAAGCCTAATCCATCACACAATTTACTTTCCTCTCTGTTACATGGCTGTTGCCTTGGGTTTGACCTCTCTGCAGTAGTTTAATGGAATAGTTGCAGAAACTGTTGAAAATGAATCTGGCTTCTAATGTAATTGAACTGCCATTATTCTCTCCAAAACTGCCTTCACAAAATTAATTATGTAGTTTAACTCTCTGCTGTCTCCATTTTCCTTATTCTAAATTAACGTTAACACGCTCTGTCTCTCCGTTCCTTTCTACTTCAGCATGCTTTTATCATCAGAGTAAAGTATCGTCCTGTAGGGTTCTTTGAACAACGTTTATTGCTGCAACAACGATAAGAATGAATGACATTCCGCCGGCCGACTTTCCCTCCCTCATCAGTCATGGGCAATGGGATTGTTGAACTCGTTGTTTGCCTGTACGTCAAAGAGAATAGAACTGAGGACCTTGGAGTGTGTTAAATTACCGGCTACTCAACGTGGCATCTCTTCCTTCCTCAGCTCTACAACTCTTTGTGAGTTTTGGCTTGCTCAATTATTCCTCTCCATGGTTTCCTTTCCTGTGCCTTCTGTCAACGTGGCATATAACAAGACCAAAATCATCAACATCTGTGCTGTGAAAACCGCAAATGTCACATAAAATACGACTGTAATTTCCTTATCTGAAGACGTAGATAGTGCTTGCCTTGAAACATCTCACGTTTTTATCTGCTCGTATATTTGTTGCGACAGAGGGACCAGACACAAAATTCCAAGTTTGTTAGAAGTAAAATACTTGTGGAAGTGACCTGACATCTGCAAATTAAACCTTTGCACTCACAGTTATTCTTGTGAATTCTAACAGTCTGCTTCAAATTAATCTTTAGAAAATCTCTTAAACTTGGAAGTTCAAAAACAGCTCTCAGATAACAGGACCTTAGGGAAAGCGACATAAAACACTGTAAAACAACGAGTCGATTTGAGCTCGATATTGGACCTGGCACAACTGAAAGCCCTGTCGAGTGTAACTCGACATTGGTCCGGTAAAGATTAAAGTTAGGCAAGGATTAGAGGTCTGTGACGTGGATTGCAATATGTGTTTTATTGTGTGTTCTCACATGTCCATTGTCGCCCTTCTTCAGTAAACATTCACGCATTTTTTATCTCAGTATTTAACCAAATTGATGCACAAAATTTGTTTCACAATAAGTTTTATTTCATGCCTCTACATGTTTCGAGCACCTATAGGTGTGATGATACCAGAGGCTGTGTAATGCAATTTTGACCTCCTGATGATGAGCACA
>Ga0123352_10012073_pt1 | contig 13642 bp, 8 predicted proteins | sample TergutLab28metaG_FD_89700 | JGI IMG/M metagenome (GOLD analysis project Ga0123352, IMG submission 89700) | Labiotermes labralis P1 segment gut microbial communities from Petit-Saut dam, French Guiana - Lab288 P1 | ecosystem: Host-associated > Arthropoda: Insects > Digestive system > Gut ...
CAGGGTGTTTCACGACTTTAGGGCATAACTGCAGGAGGTGATTTCCTAGGTCTTTGTGATCAAAAAAGTTCATATAAACATGTGTCCGATTTTGGACGGTTACGGAGTTATGACCGTTTTTTAGTTCCCGTACACGCCCTCGTGTGAACCGCGTCTGTCAGCTGGCGGGTCGCTATTTTTAGCCAGCTACAGACAAGGGAGTATATATATATATATATTTATATATATTTTTGTTAAATGCAATTGGATGGACACCCGGTGGCAGTGGTACAGTACGCATTTACACACAAACAATACACAGGACTACACAATGGAACAGAATACACAGAGCATGCATAACAATAAAAATACATGAGCGTAACAATAAGTATACATAAGCATAACAATAAAAATACATAATTTACAAAATTAAACAAACATAAAATCATAAACCATATATACGCAATGATAAAAAATGGAGCCAAAAGGATATGAAGGAATGCGATAAATGGAAAGCCATATAAGCAGCAAAGTTCATACGAGCTATATATATTCTAATAATTGTAGACACCCTGTTACTAAGTACTTTACTCCACTTCATTACACTTCACCCAACTACACTTCACTACACTTGTCGACACTTCACTTCCTCTCATTTAAACTTCACCCAACTACACTTGTCGACACTTCACTTCCTCTCATTTAAACTTCACCCAACTACACTTCACTACCCTCTCATTTGGCTTAACTCCATTTCAATTTCCTACCGCATACGTTTCCAGTATGTATTTCACAGAAGGCGAAGCTGTATAAATAATGCGTAAATTGCGTGCACATATTTTATAAGTTAAATTATATTCTAGAAGTGCTTTCAACTAGTATTGATTAATAGGGAAACGAAGAATACTTTATTTTATCTATCGATAACGTAACTGTTTCAAGGCTGGGATCGTGTGCACGAAAAGGCTGCTGTCCGCTCTAATATACCTGTTCTATATACAGAAATTCGGACGTTCCCAAGACAGTAGTGCCGGTAACCGTGACTTGACGCAGTGTTGTCTAATGTCCAAGATTTCCACAGCCGTGGCAGAGATGAAAGTTGCATCCTCAAGTAGCGGAGCGCAAGAAGTTTGGCGCTGAAATTTTTTTCCTTTCTGCTGATCGGCTGGGACTCACTAGCAATTCAACATTACCGCGCTGTTGGTTCAGCTGCACACTGGACGTGCGCGCCGAACGAGCGATTTTCTCCTCTTAACATTGCAACGTCCTTCCCAATCCGCGCTTTTTTCGTCCACCCACTAACTTCTGCTGCAATGTAATCTCGAGCTCAGAGCACTCCGCGAATCTCGTCTCGGCAGGCAGGTGGCTGTTAATCGCTAGCCTGTCTCAAGTGTGCCCGTGTGTGTTAAAGTGTTATGTGGTTCGTCAACTGTGCATTTCCACATTTATAAACGCATTTAAGTTACGGTGTCTTATTTAAGCCGGCACATTTAACTATTCAGGTGTGTATTTATTACAGACTAATTATTGCTTTAAATATTGTGCTGCATGGAGTCTGATAAATAGCAAAGGTAGGTCACGCGTCTATGGATGTACTATGTGAAGACTCCCAGCGGTTGATGTTAGGTTTATTGGTTCTAGATTTGTGGTGTTAAGTTTGTGTTTTACAATCATTGGTCCACCGATCGCTCGTGGTTCGTACACTTTCAGTACGCTGTACAGGGCTGTGTGTAAACTGTTGTGATTACGTCCGTGGCAGAGAAACAAACAGAAGTAGACGGTACGAGCAGGAGATTCATAATTTATGCTAATCACGAAAATGTCTCCGGCCGGTCGGCCGCCCCATGCCAGCTAATAATTTGGCGCCCCTTCTGACCGATATTCATTAAACTTTTGCCGCGTAAGACAGGTCTGGCGAAAGTTTTTGCGGGCGCGTGCCCAAACTGCAGATAATTTTTAGAGAAATTCTTTCGCGTGTGAAAGCCTGAGTTTACCATCACGGGGTAACAATCTTTAGAGATAATGACATTTGAATACTTTGAAGGATAAATTTCACCTAAACAGAAGTATCAAAATCAATTTCCTACGTCTCTACAAACACATTGCTTGTCCGTCACAAAACCTGACAGGTTGCTACTGTCCTGAACATAACTCACAATTAGTGCGATAACCTTTCAAAAAGCATATGAACACATTGAGTAGCAAATGCAGTTTTTGAGTATCCATTCTTTATCGGTGGGTTGGGATAGTTCAGTCGATATAGTAACTGGCTATGGAATTGACCGTCCGGAGACCGAATCCCGGTTGGGGCGAGATTTTCCGTACCGTCCAGACCGACCCAGGGGCCCACCTAGCCTCCTATACGATGGGTACCGGGTCTTTCCCTGGAGTAAAGCGGCCGGGGGGGGGGGTGGCGTTTGATCACCCACCCCGAACTAACGCCGAGGTTGAAGAAAGAGCACAGCTATACCTCTGGGCCTTGGTGGCCTGTTCTGGGACAAACCTTACCTTTACAATTACCTTTACCACCCTTCTTTGATCTTCTTTTCCATCAGTCTTTTGATTGGTTAGCAGCTTTCCATCTGGAATTGTTGCAAGCCATTCTTTCCATTGCTGTATAACTGTCAGCTCCTGTGTTTCTGGCGACTTGCTTTAAATATTGCAGTCCAGGTCTTCCCACTGCCTTTTTTCCAGATATTGCTTCTTCAAGGATGTTTACTACAAACTTGTTCTGCCCAATTGTATGCCCTATCCATGAGTGGCGTCTGTTTTTTTAAATTGTTGAAAGTAACATTTCTTCTTTCGCCGTTTGAAAAACTTCATCAAAAGTTATTCTATCTGTCAATTTTATTTTTAACATTATTCTCCAGTGCCACGTTTCAAATGCATTTACGACCCTTTCTTCATTCTTTCCTAGGGTCCATGTTGCTGATCCGTAAAGAGCAACACTCCAAATACAATTTTTTACAAGTTTCTTTTTCATTTCCAAACTAAGGTTATTCGAACAAAGTAGTTGCTTTTTATTATTAAACATAACTTCAGCTTCTTTAATTCGTTGTATTATGTCTTCTTTATTTTTTCCATCTTCTATAAATATACTTCCTAGGTACTTGAATTTTGATACATAGTTTAGGGGGTCGTCGTCCATTTTAGTATTAATATTTTCAGGATCTTTGGAGCAAATCGTAACTTCTGTCTTTTTCCTGTTAATTTTCATGTTGTAGTTACTTTTTGAAATATAATCTAAGCCTTCTAATGCTCTTTTTTAAATTTATTTCACCTTGCGCTCTAATCGCCATATCATCTGCAAACCTCAGCGTCTGTATTCTCATTCCATTCACCTTAATTCCAGTGCAATATTATTTACATTCATTTATATCTAGTTCTATGTATATATTAAATAACAATAGCGATAAGTTGCAGCTTTGCCTCACTCCTTTTGTAATTGTGGCTTCTCTTTTACTTTCTTTTATTTTTCTAGATGTCGTTTGATGTTTGTGTAACTCTCTAATAATTCTTCTGTCTCTGTAGTCTATTATAATCATCTTTTAGTGTTTTCATAATTACGTTCCAATTTACGTTGTCACAAACTCTTAGTAAGTCTACAAAGGCAATATATACATATTTTTAGTGTAAAACTTTTCTCCACAATGTTTCGCAAATACAAAATACCACCCTGTATTGTACAAATTATCGTTATGAATTCCAATAATCTGGTCGAAATTAATTTTCGAGAAACTTTCTAACCTGCAACTGTAAAAAGCAGCCATACATAACAGCAGATTTGGGACAACAAACATACAACACTGTAAAATAGCGTGTCGATTTAAGCTCGACTCTGGACCTAGACAACGGAGGACGCTGTCGAATTTAACACGACACTGGACCGATAAGAGTTCAAGTAGGAGCTACATGTAATAAGAACCACGGCTTAAAGTTTTAAAGTCGGTAAGATATAACTTATTTCAAACAAATGCATACTAACGTGATGTAGTTATGTAATTCAGTTACAGCAAACGACAGGCGGCAGAACACACATGACAAGGGAATAAAAGAACAGTTCTTAGATCCTGTGACGGTTTCTTCCGAGGTCAGGTAGCTTATTAAAGAAGACCTAGTCGAGAAATGTTTAACAAGAATCAGATAAAGGAACATTTAAAATTAATCGATTATTTTGATAACAGGTTATGCAGCAAGTATCAACTTTACATTGTAAGTGCAGTAATTAAGTCACTTAAAATTCAATAAACCTGAGGAGACTGAAGTTTTTCCAGATTTCAATAATCAACCGCAGTGTACCATTGCACTTAGTCACTATTTATAGTGCCAGCACACAGTGTCTGTTATGCCAGCTACGAATATTTTAAGACACGGAGCCGGTCGCTGTTGAGAATGGGACAAGATAGGCAATGTGCGTATAACGTAACATTTAGACACGTTCGCGTAACCATTGTTGCCCTGAAAGAGCAATAAGTATTACATATTCTGAGTGTGTGTTTGTAGCCTTAGTTATGCGGCATGGAAAGCGCATGTGCCGTATTGCCATCTGTGGCCCTTCCGGCTCAACACTATTTTCCACATTATCTCATAAACGGCACAATTTTCGTTAAAAAAAATTATTGTAAAATGCGTGTTTTGGTTTTCTCTACGACTTTTGTGTGAAACATTTTTCATTCTAAGAAGAAATCACCCAGATATTGTCATAAGCGTAGATGGGTCTGCGTGTAAATTGCCCGCTATTCTTGTTAGATTTAAATGAAACTTGAATTTTATCGACATATTTTGGAAACACTCAAATATTAACTTTCATGAAAACCATTCGGTGGGAGCCGAGTTTTTATATGGGGGTGGACGCATAGACAGACAGACAGACAGACATGACGAAGCTAATAGTCGCTTTTCGCAATTTTGCTAACGCGCCTAAAAATTACTCGACACATCATTTTTCATCGCTGTATATCGATTTATTGTTTGGATAGCTCAGAGGACCTGTCAGCAAAGTATTGTAACTCAAGTTCTCTCGATTCCCTGCTTGTAGTGTTAAAAAATGAGGACGAAAACGGAAATATTGAACGAAGTTTTGGGTTAAGAGTTCAAGTAATGTCAATCACAAATTCTCTAGGGAAAAAAACACGTCTGATGCATGACCTGTATGGGTCGTTCGGCTGCCTTTTTTGTTTGGGGCTAATCGCCACTCCAGTTTGTTTGCTTTTAGCTGGTATGTGTGAGGACTGCGAGATACACAGAAGCCCATTAAACATTGCTTTAAGTGTAGTGTTACAGATTATACGGGATTAAAAATACACTTAGAATTTTTAGGTTTTCAAGGTGGTTCTCTGAAGATTTCTATCTTCTAGGATTTAGCGCTGTTTGGATCTAGAAATAGACACCAACGTTTCGCAGAACTTTACACCCCATATCTTCAGGGTGGTCGTAGTAGAGCTTATAGGAATCATTGTCTTCACTTTGGCTGTTAAGTTGCTCTTGTAGGAGACATTTAAAGAGCAATAAATTAGGAACATGCCCATACTAACGACTTCAGGATAGACCTTCATTAACAGCGATTCGCCAGACAGACCTTAACGTGGTAAGAGCATATACAAATGTCATAAAGTATTTTAGATAACTTTTGTCATATTCTTGATGGTGTGTACGAAGTGAATGAAGTGTAACAGGGCAACGTAACAGTGGGCGCGTTCGTGTCACCATTGTTGCAGTGGAAAAGCAATAAATATTACATGTTCTGGGTGTGGCGTGGTATGGTGTGTGTGTGTGTGTGTGTGTAGCCTTAGGTATCCAGCATGAAACGCGCATGCGCCATATCGTTATATTTCGCCTGCCCGGCTGTACAATATTTTCCTACTTTATTTCATAAGCGGAACGATTTTCGAAAAAAAAAGTATTGGACATAAAATGTGTGTTTTTGTTTCTTTTGAAACTTTTGTCTGAAATGTTTCTCATTGTAAGAAGAATTGAGCGAGATATGATAAAAAATATATATTGGTCTTCATGTCAAGTACCTTTTATTCTTGTTGGATTTTAATGAAACATGAATTTTCTTGACAGATTTTCGAAACTTACTAAAATATCAAATTTCATGAAAACCCTTCCAATGTTAGCCTAGTTGTTCCATGCGGACAGAAGGACAGACGGACATGACTAAGGTAATATTCGCTTTTCACAATTTTGCGAACGCGTCTAATAATGTATCCAGCCAAGTACGCTTGACTGTAGCTTTAACTTGTATCAAGTTTATTTAAAATTTAAGAACAGTCATACGAAAGTTACGTGTTTATTTAAGTGTTTGCTTGTCGTCAAATCACGGAGTGACTTCAAGTTGCAGGTGAACGGGATGGCGTCTGGGTATGGAGCATAGCCGCGAATGTTCATTTCTTTACTAATTCTGTATTCTGTCTTTCGACAAGTCCATAACCTCTTCTAATGCAAGTTCTCAACACAGGGCGATCTGTTGTTTCCTCTTTCAATTTACAGTACCCCTTCTTTTCCTTACAGTCATTCACTAGCTGCTTACGTCTTCGTCTCGTCTTTCCGTCAGTTCTGTTCTTCCTCCTATCTTTCCGTCAATGACGTGTTTTAGAAGGCAGCTACATAAGATATGACCAATCCAGTTAGCGTTCCTTGTTTTTAATTTATGTAGGATACTCTTATTTTCATTGACTCTGTGTAGTATATGTTCAGTGATTATTGGTACGATAAGATGTGTAATCTTAAAATTTGGAGGTTGGTTGAGTGTTAGTTAACACTTCGCGATGTTTTGAACTTTGGCGGCGAAGAGGCCCAATAATTTATTTTTGGGCTGTCTTCTTTTGTATGTGGCGCTACAGCCCGACTCGGGCCTAGGCCGCCTCATTAATGAGGTTTCTAGACACACAATTAGACTCACCTAGCCGTCAGGACTCCTCTGAACGAATGATCAGCCCTTCGCAGACGCCGCTACGTGCACAACACACAACAAATCAAGAGACTAACATCCATACCCTCAGTGGGATTTTAACTCGCGATCCCAGCAATCGAGCGGCTTGAGACATACGCCTTAGATAGCATGGGCACCGGGATCGACTCTTTGGGCCATCAGTCGTGTCAGTTACGTAAACCTTACTGATATGTCTCCTAAACCAAAAACAATTTGGTAGAAACTATTGGTCGTAATATATTCTGTGTTGCGAAAGATTTATAAATTGGCAAGCGTTCTCAGTAAAATTGTCATGTGGAAAACAAAGAAGGAGATCAGAGGTTGCTGTTAAAATGCGTATAGAGGAGATACATTTTGACGATCAGCGGTGTCTCCATATCGTGTGTGGTAAAATACGAGGCTTTATCATCACCGACTTTTAAACTTCTGTTTCTGTTATTTCAGTGCGAATTATGTTGTACGTTCGTGTATGTGCAGAAGTTCTTTAAATGTTCACGGTTGATCGGCTGAATAAGCTAAATGCGTGATGCAGTACGTGCATGCCGCAAGAGAGTTGACGGTGATGACGTACTTGTGTCCAGTCTTGCCTCTGCCTGAGGTTTCACATGAATCTTTGTCTGTACAAATAACCAGTTTATTACGCTTAAACATTCCTGGAGAATAAATTAACGATGGGAACCTCTTTAAGCAAAGACAGTGGGCCTGCCCTTGGAGGGAATAGTGAAAACGTTTACTCCGCACCATGAAACAGAGTATTTTTCGTGAAAAGCTCATAGTCGTTCAGTTGGTGAACAATTACCCTCCTTTTATGCAACGAAGGTTTAGGCCTACCATCGTGCGCGTTTTCCTTTTGGGCTTTTGGAGCGTGCAGTAGTGGCCTACGTTCTTCTGGGTTATGACACGCGGTCAGTTCGGGTTGGTGCAAGTCACCCAGTGATTAGGCGCCAAGTCTCAGAAAAACGGGACCGTTTATCACCACGTCTCCCACGGCCCGATACTGGAAACTATTCTTAGTCGGGCGAATCCGAAAGATATCTCACAAGTTTGAGACTCTATGTAACAGTAGCTTACATGTTGCTACTTGCGCGCCTCGCCTAACCTCCACGCTTGTAGACCTACCACGGAGTTTGTTGTCTGCTGCTTTCTGTTCGGTGTATTCACGGCTACAGGTCTCCTTATGAATCCGCAGCCTGCGGTCATTTAATGCCATCGTGACAGCGTTGCCACATAACATACAAAAAATTGCTAACTTATTTCTGACATGCGAAGAAGGACTCGGTTAGTGGAGTTGAAATGTGTCCAAGTCCTCTTCGAAGCACCTGATTTGTTAGAGTTCTTCAAATAAGCACCGAATCGACCGATTACTTGTCTTTGAAATACAAATCATTGTCATAATCACTAATCTGTGAGAATAAATCTTACCGTGTAGTGTAATTTAATTCACAAAATGATGTTTATTTTAGGTTATAACTTCCGACAATTTAAATTTGGGAACTTAAGTTTTAATTATTTTGTCTTATTAATTATTTGCATTGTTTTCCTAGGTTTCCATAGTGATAATGAGTGATTTAAATGATATAACTGGCAGGAGACCTGAAGGTCGGTAGCCGACATGAAACGTCTGTCAGAATGCGCAAATATGTTCTCGGAATATGTACATAAACTTGTTACTTCTCTTATATCAGCCCTTCTGTATGAAAACCTGCTGGGGTCGCAATCAGTTCACTTTCAAGTGTCCATTTTAATGGTAACATTACACAGGAAGTGAGGGTTGACTGATTTTCACATGGCGATGCACCAGAATGTGATTCAGTAACGCACGGCACGACAACTCGTATAAAGTAATGCTTGTGTATTTTCCACAGGTCGTGCAATAGCTCAGGTGTTCAGGCACCAGGTTCTCAACGTGGAGGCCGGCGTTCACTCACGGGGGTTCCACGTAAGTTTTGTGATGGAAAAAGTGGCGCTGGGAGAGATTTTCCATGTATTTCTGTTTCTCTTTGTGAGATATCATTTCGCCGATGCCCTCCACATTCACTGCGGTATCATCCGACGACATTGAATAGACTTGTTAGGTGTCGTAGTTACAAAAGGCTTGATGTCCTCTCGCTTGAATAATCAAACAAGAGAGGAAACATTAAATTTTTCGCTTCATAAACACGAAGTTTACCTCTTGAAAATACTAATTTTTTGGCTTAAAATAATATTTAGTAACAATTTTTCGGTTGACCTATAGTCGTAATTCTTCTGTATACCAAATTTCTTATTCCCATAATTTAAAAAAAATGACATTATGACCGTTATTCAGTTTTACATCATAAAAATAACAGTTTACAGCAATATCTGTTTTTATTTCCGTTACATTTTCGGGTAATTAGGTAAATATTTTCAGGGAAACGCACAAGTCGTGTACAGACAATTCTGCCTTACTGCCGCTTACATATATTAAACAGTCCGCAAATTAATTTGTTATTTGTACATTATGTGTTCTGGCAGTAAAAATACGTGTTTTGCTCTTCTTTGTCATGTTTGCGAGTTACTAGTATTTTACGAGTCTTGTGTTTACTTGTTAAGCTATTAAATACGTTAAAAAGATACCAATTTATGTCATGTCAGTTGCGTATGTGACGTTTCCTCCTTCAAATGATTTAACCTTCAGAATGTTACATATAGCCATAGATGAGTTTGTTTGTGTCCTTGTCATAGTTGTGTAAATTTATAACCAATTCCCAGTGTTCGTTGTTAGCAAATTGTAAAACGTTGTGAGTTGTGCAGTTGGTAAGTAGTCATGTTTATATAATGTGCCTGCAGCAGCGTGTGTCTGTACAGAGACAGCAGCAGCTGTCAAAGATATATTGTACTCACCTGCAAGCTGCGTACTGTTGGCAACTTTGAATGTTATAAAGCTTCCGTGAATGATTAATTAAAGACCAGTAATGAGAAACGTCATAAAAAACTAAGAATTGAAAATTTTAGTGAAGGAAGAGTAGTGAAAAAAAAAACTGTTACAGCTGAAACAAGTACGAGTTTTGGTCAAATCTTTACACAGAAATGTTTTGCCTCAGTAGAGGAATAAAGAAAAGTTTTATGCTAAACCATGATTCATAGAATGTCGCCAGATCTATAAACACGCCAAGGAAAATGCATGAGGCCCTAAACACCCCCCCACTAAAGGGAAAACAAGATGTGGATACCGGCAAATGACAACGAAAGACTTCAAGTAACTCATGAAATATAACTTAACATTAAACAAACAACTACAAACCTCAAGGAAGCAGAGACCTTGGACGCCCCAGAAAACGATGCTAATGTGTCGATGCCGGAACAGGTCAAACGACCTAATCCATGGAGGAAGATGATGACGATGAAGTGCCTTACGTAAAAGCAGGCTGCCATTTAAAAAAAATAAATCAGAATGTAAGAGATAATAAATCAATAGTCCTAGATACCAAAGCAGATAATGGAGAACAAAACTGAATGAATACCGCACAATAGACGTGCAGAAACAAGCAGAGCAAGCAGCGTAGATTTTTAAATTTGTTATCAGGGAGGAAAACTAGAAATGCTTCATGCAAGTAAATCCCGTAATACCTACGTAAACTGAAAAACAGAAGTTACATATGGGCAATATGTCTATCAGAACTTTGGTAAACTATATGAGAGCACCGGCCCAAGAACTAGCCAAATTCCTATGTAAACACTTACAGCAAATAATAAGCCTGCCGTATTTTTTATAGTACCCAAATTCCGTTGAAGTAAATATAGATGTCAGCAACTTAAGAATGACTATAGAAGCTAAGTTAGTTACATGGAACATGAAGGACGTGCATGTAAATATATCTATACAAGAAGCAGTACCATTAAAAAAAGTTGTAAACTGTAATTGTGATTAAAGTAATAGAAAGGCAAGTAATAATGTTAACAAAAAATCCCCTAACCAAAATTATCTTAAAAATGATGGCCAGTCCTATAAATCCGAGAACGGAGTAGCAGTGGGCTCACCAGTATCTGGACTCTTTCTCAAACAAGTTCTGGACAATAATAGGGTTCAGGTACACATATGTGTAAGGTGACACATTATATATATATATATATATATGTGTGTGTGTGTGTGTGTGTGTGTGTGTGTAACAGCGGATACATTACAGAGAAAGGGTTTTTTTTCCTGTGGCGCTGCGGCCCAACGAGGGCCATGGCCTCTTCATTCTTGAGGTTTCTAGATCACACACAACGACACACCACAGTCGGTAGGACTCCTCTGGACGAGTGATCAGCTCGTCGCAGAGACCTCTACCTGACAACACACAACACTCACAACAGACAGACATCCATGCCCACGGCGGGATTCGAACCCACGATCTCAGCAGGCGAGCGGCCGCAGACCTACGCCTTAGACCGCGCGGCCACTGGGACCGGTACAGAGAAAGGGTTATGTAACAAATACAACGTGTACATAACGACACGCAATTCACAGTTTGATGTGATTGAAGTTTTGACCTTAAAAATTACTAGACGAAAAGTACAATATGGAGGTCAATATATTTTGGAGATTCACACCTGTGGGTATCACAACCCATTCTAAATCAAACCACCCTACTGGGTACGAAATAGCGGCATATCAGTATTGGAATGTTAGAAATTATAACCAACCTCCGACTTAAATAAACTGAAATGGAAATGAAGGTAATCTAAAATATTGCTAACGCCAGTGAAATTCGGATAGATGCAGCATACAAAATGGATGTAAAAATTAAACAAAAATCTAGCTCCAGCATCTGTGGTCAACAGACTGACGAAAGTAAATGAAAAGCAAAGAGGATTACCTGTAACACGGAGTGGCCGAAGTATTAACGGTGTAGCAAAATGTTAAAAGGCACCAACAGAAGTTCGCACTCGAAGCACCTAATACAGTAAACAAGGAATTGAGAAAGGACGAGCATCATATTCAATATGAGAGGAGTGGTATATATGTATCAATTATATATGGGCTGTGATAAGATATACGTGCGCCAGACCTGAATAAATCTGACAACACGAGATACAGGTTACATAAGGCACATAAAAAACAATCACAAGATCGGTCTATATCATTTAGATATAAAATAAACGCGCAACCTACGCTAATGACACAACAATAACATTATTAAAAGCGGCAAGTGAAGGATGGAAAATAAATATATGGAAGGATCTCTACGTCTACTTGAACAAGAAGAAAAGGTCATTTAATTGAGGAAAAATGCAATGGCGAAACAAATTTATTATTTGAACTAGCGAGCCTGTTTGATATCAATGCGCAAGATAAAGTAGATAAGTAGAGCCACAGATAGTGCCTAGTGTTGTCCACAGTGTTTGTACGAGAGGACCAGTTGCTGTGGCCAGGTATAGCTAATAGATTAATATCATATGTAAAATTGCATATCGTAATATTACTGGTGCTTCTTTATATTAAAAAGTAATTTGAGTATGAAGGCTCATTGCTCTTATCCTGTTGTATTGGTGACCAATACAGATATATTTATATATATTTATTTCAGGTGACACAACTTTGTTCCTGTTTTAGTATAAGCCTGCAGGATTATCAAAACGAAAATATGTTTCATCTTATATTGCTTAAGCCACCTGAGGTCGACCTGAAGCATAAAATGGGTATTGTGTAAATGATTGTGCAGCAATGAGATCTCAGGTTGTAAAAAATATAAAAATTTATCGATTCTAGGAACGTAGTAATTAAAATGCCCCCCCGGCGAGATAGGTCTTTTCTTTGTCTTGTAAAATGTCTGACGGTATTTTTTTTTTAATATTTTGGAATTTATCATAAAGATTAGAACCCAATAAAACGATCCGTGTAGGAAGGGTAGAGTCAATGCAGGTGTTAAAAGTTATTTAAAAAATACTGGTTAATGTGGCTACCCACTTGGAGGTATATACAGTATTTCTGTATACATCCTATTTATTGTAATTTACCTTCACTGCTGCCAGGTTTTCTTAACAGTAGTTTTTCTAGATTTAGTTCTGAGATGAAAGAATACGTGATGCGTCAAGGTTGTCCAAGATTGGTATGTTTTTATTTCATTTCGTGTTTTGATGTCTGCCATCATTATTACGTCCGTTTCATGCATTATTGTGGGTTGTATTATTATTATTATTATTATTATTATGCAGTTTTAAAAATAAGTCCGATGGACGAGATGTGAGTTTCTTGATCATGAGATTAATAACGGCTGAAGAAGGTCTTTGTTTAATTATTGAAATTGTTGCAGTTCTTGTCTGATGGGAGGGACTTGTTTGAATTGACACAGACCATGTTCTGACTTGTCTCGAAACCTGTTCGCAGAGAAAAGTGTCGATGTCACAACCACACTGTCATGGACTCCAGTAAGAAGTTTACCAACACCAATCCTCGGGCTACAGCCAATGCCGTGTCTGTTCTCGTTTTCTGGTGAGTGTCGATTTGATGTGTTCCTAGAATGTTATTTCAAACGACGACACGGCATGTTACACTGCACACAGCAGTCTGAACAATCGTTTGCTGTCAGAGCTGTAAACCCCTGAGAGTAAATATCAATTAATATTCATCAAGTGGTTAGCATTCCTCTCCCCAGGCCCCACTCAATTTCTGTCCACTAAGACTCGGGGGGGGGGGGGGGCTTTTTAAGGAAAAAACAGTCAAAACATCCCCGTTGAATTTTTAGAACACCACCATTTTTTTTAAAATTATTTAAAAAAAAA
>Ga0123352_10012074_pt1 | contig 13642 bp, 53 predicted proteins | sample TergutLab28metaG_FD_89700 | JGI IMG/M metagenome (GOLD analysis project Ga0123352, IMG submission 89700) | Labiotermes labralis P1 segment gut microbial communities from Petit-Saut dam, French Guiana - Lab288 P1 | ecosystem: Host-associated > Arthropoda: Insects > Digestive system > Gut ...
AACTACTACTACTACTACTACTATTACCACCACCACCACCACTACCACAACTACAAATACTACTACTACTACTGCTACTACTAATACTACCACCACCCTACCAGTCCACCACCCCCACCACAACCACTACAACTACTACTATTACCACCACCACAACCACCACCACTACTAATACTACTATTACTACAATTGCTACTACGATTACTACCACCACCCCCAACACTACTACTACTACTACTATTACCACCACCACCACCACTACTACTACTACTACTACTATTGCTACTAATATTACTAACACTACCTTAACACCCACATCAAATCCACTACTAGTTCTACCATTACCACCAGCACCACCACCAACACCACCACCAACTTCACCACTACTACTACTAATACTACTACTAAAACTACCACAACCCCACAACCCCCACCACCACTACAACTACTACTACTAATATTACCACCACCACCACCACCACTACTAATACTACTACTACTACTACTACTATTGCTACTACTAATACTACCACCAACCCAACACCCCCACCAACACCACTACTACTACTACTACCATTACTTCCACCACTACCAACACTACCACTACTACTAATGCTACCACCACTGCACTACACCCACCACCACAAATAATACTACTACTACTACAGTTACGAATCCTAACACTACCAATACTAACACGACCCCACGAACCCAACACCACTACTACTACTACTACTATTAGCACCACCACCAACACTAATACCACTACTACTACTACTACTACTACTAACACTATCGCTACTACTAATACTACCCCAACCCCACTAACATCACCACCACTAACACTACTACTATTACCACCACCACCAACAACACCACCAATACAATTACTAATACTAATACTACCAACAGACATAGAACCTCACCAACACCATTAGTACTACTACAACAATTCCACCAACACCTCCACCAGTACTACTACTACTACTACTAATACTACTAATAGTACCAGACCCCACCTCACTCAACATCAACACTACTACTACTACTATTAAAACCACCACCACCACCAGCACTACTGCTACTAATACTACTACAAATACTACTGCTATTAATACTACTACCACCACAACACCACCCCCATCACCACTATAAATTCTACTATTACCAACACAACCATATTCACTACTACTATTACTACTATTACTACTATTGCTACTACAAATACTACCACTACCCAAACACCTGCACCAAGGCCACTAATACTAATACTACTATTACCAACAAAACCACCACTTTTACTATTACTACTACTACTACTAATACGACTACTACTACTACTACTACTACTACACTACTACTACTAGTATTACTACTGCTAATACGAATACTACCAGCTCCCTACAAACCCCACCTCAAACTAATACTATTACATCTATTACCACAACCACTACCTCCAATACTACTACTACTAATACACTACTACTATTAGTATTACTACTGCTAATACTAATACTACCAACACCCCAGCACCCCCACCACCACTAGTACTCCTACTATTACGAAAAACACCACCACCACTAATACGACTACTACTACTACTATTATTACCACCACCACCACCAACAATACTATTACTACTACTACTACTGCTACTACTAATACTACCACCAACCAACCACCCCCACAAACACCACTAGAACTACTACTACTCTTCCCACCACCACCACCACTACTAATACTACTAATAACATTACTAATACTACAAAGGTCACACCACCCCCATCACCACCACTACTACTACTACTATTAACACCACCACCACCAACACCACCACGACTACTTCTACTACTACTACTGCTAATAATAATACTAACAATAACAGACCACTCCAATCACCACTAAAATTATTACTGTTACCACCACCACAACCACTACTTCTACTACTATTACTACTACTGCTACTACTACTACCACTACTACTACTACTACTATTATTAATACTACTAATATTATTGCTACTACTACTAATACTACCACGACACCACCACCCCCAACACTACCACAACTACTAAAATTATTATTACCACCACCACCAACAACACCACCATCAATACTATTACTAATACTACTACTACTAGTACTGTTACAACCACCAACACCACATGTACTACTACTACTATTACCAACACAACCATCGATACTACTACTATTACTACTACTAATACTACTAATAATATCATGACTCCACCACACTCAACAACCCCACTATTAATACTACTAATAAAACCACCACCACCACCACCACCATTATTGGTACTACTACTAGTACTACTACTGCAAATAATAATCCTACCACCACCACACCAAACCCAATATCATTATAACTACTACAATTACCAGCTCCACCATCATCACTGCTACTACTACTACTACTAATACTACTACTATTACTAATAATGCTACTACTAATACTAACACCACCACACCACCCCCGCCACCACCACTACCACTAAAACAACAATAACTACTACTACTACTTCTACTACTACTACTACTACTACTAATAATACCACCACACCAACACACACACCAAGGCCACTAGTACTAATATTACTATTACCACCACCACCAACACAAACACCATCATCACCAACACTACTATTACTACTACCACTACTCCTTCTACTATCACTAACACCACCGAAACACCCCCACCAACACCACTAGTACTACAACTAAAATTAGTACCATCACCACCACTACTACTATACTAACACTACTAATACTACCATGACACCACCATCCTCAAAACCACCACTACCACTACTACTATTAACACCACCACCACCTCCACCACCACTACTAGTACTACTACTGCTACTGCTAATACTACCACCACCCCACCTCCCTCACCACCACCACTACTACTACTATTACTAGAAATACCCCCTCCACCACCACCACCGCTAATATTGCTACTATTACTTCTACTATTACTACTACTTATACTACCACAAACCCACCACCCCACCACCACTACTACTACTAATATTACCAACACCACCACCATTATTACAACAACTACTACTACTACTAATATTGCTGCTACTAATACTACCACCACCCCACCACCCTCAGCAACGACACAGATATTATTAAACTATTACCACCACCACCACCACCAATAATACTAATAATATTACTACTAATACTGCAACTACTAATACTACAACAACCCCACCACCCCCTACACCAAACCACTACTACTATTACCACCACCACCACCACCACCAATAATATTACTACTACTACTACTGCTGCTACTACTAATACTACCAAGACCCCACCACCTCCAACTACACCATTACTACTATTATTTCAATTATCACCACCACCATCACTGCCACTAATTCTACTAGTATTACTACTGCTACTACTAATACTACCACCAACCCACCGCCAACCCACCACCCCCAACACCACTACTACTACCAGTATTAACTCCACCACCACCAACACTACTAATACTAATACTACTAATACTACTACTACTACTACTGCTACTACTAATACTACAACCACACCACCACTCCCACCACAACTACTACTATTATTACCACCACTACCACCACTATTACTAGTACTACTATTAACACAACCACCACCACCACAACTACTAATACTACTACTACTACTACTACTACTACTAATACGAAAACAACCCCATCATCCCCACCACCACTACTACTAATATTAATACCAACACCACCACTACTCCTATAATATTACTACTACTAATACTGCTGCTACTAATACTCCCACCACCCCACCACCTCCACCACCACTACTACGACTACTATACTACCAACACCACCACCACTACTAAAAACTAAACTAAAATCCGTGGCCTTAGTCCGCACGCGAACTATACCTTCAGAGCGGCCGCCGCCGGTCAGCGTAGTTAGTGCCAACTTTTGCGGATTGAGGGGTGTCCCGTGGTCAGCGCAACGGGTTCCCACAGCCGTTAATCTCCGATTTCTGATCCTGGAGCCGCTATATTTTTCATTCGAGAGGCTCCTTAATTGACCACTCGAGGCTCACGAGGCTGAGTGGATCCCGTTCCAGAATCACTACTACTCAGAAAATTTGGTAGCGCCGGGGATCGAACCCGGGAACTCTATTTGTAGCCAGAAACTCTGTCCACTAGACCACAGATGCGGTCCCACCACCGCTACTACTACTACTAATAGTACTAGTGCTACTACAAATACTACCACCACCACACCACCGCCTACAAATCCACTACTACTACTACTAATATTACCACCACCACCACCACTATTACGACTACTACTAATACTACTACCAATACTGCTGCTAATAATACTAACACCAACCCACCACCCCCACCAACAATACTACTACTACTATTACCACCACAACCATCACCCCTACTACTACTACTACTAATACTCTTCCTAATAATAATACTAACACGAACCCACCACACCAATCACCAAAATTAACACTACTACTACTACTACTACTATTACTATTACTGCTACTACTACTAATACTACAACCACCCCACAATCATCACCCCCACCACTAACAAGACTAATATTACCGCCACCTCCAACACCACCATCACTAATACTACTATTACTAATAATGTTACTACTAATATTACCACCACCCCACCACACCCACCACCATCACTAATACAATTACCACCTAAACTATCACTACTACTACTTCTACTACTACTGCTACTACTAATACTACCACCTTCCCACCACCCACACCAAGTCTACTATTACTACTATTACCACCACCACCACCACCACTACTACTACAACTACTACTACTACTACTACTACTACTTCAATTGCTACTATTACTACTGCTACTACTAATACTACCACCACACCACAACCCCCACCACTACTACTACTACTATTACCAACACCACCACCACTACTACTACTACAACTACTTATACTTTTACTAGTAATACTACGACCACACCACCAGCCCCAAAACGAATACTACTACTACTATTAACAACAAAACCACCACTACTACTACTACTACTACTACTACTGTTACGACCACCCCACAACCAACACCACCTCCACTACTACTACTATTATTACTACTACCAACACCACCACCAACACTACTTCTACTACTACTACTACTAATATTATTATTTCTAATACTACTGCTCCTACTAATACTACAACCTCCCCGCCGGCCCCAGTTCCAATACTAATACTACTATTACCACCACCAACACCACTATTACTACTTCTACTATTTCTAATACTAATACTAATACTACTTCTGCTACCACCAACTCACCACCGCCACCAAAACCACTACTACTACTACTATTGTTACCACTATCACCACCACCATTATTACTACTACTGCTACTACTACTACTATTAATATTATTGCTACTACTAATACAACAACCACCCGACAAATCCCACCACCACTACTACTAATACTAATACCACCACAACCACCACTACTACAACAACTACTACTACTACTATAACTACTGCTATTTCTGCCACTACTAGTAATATTAACACCACCGCACGACCACCACCCCCGCGATTAATACAACTACGAGTATTACCACCACCACCACCACCAATACCTTTACTACTACTAAAATTTCTACTACTTCTAATACTCCTAATACTAATACTATCAGCACACCACCACACCCACCACAAAAACTACTTGTACTACTAAAAACACAACCACCACCACCACCACCACCACCACTACCACTACTACTACTACTACTACTTCTACTACTGCTACTAATAATACTAACAACACCTCACCACCCGCACCACCACTAATAATACTACTAATATTACCAACACCACCACCACCACTACTACTTCTACTACTATTATTACTGTTACTACTACTACTACATTAAATACTAATACTACAACCACCCCAGCACCACCACCAATAGTAATATTACTACTATTACCAACACCACCAACACCACCACTACTAATAGTACTACTATTACTTCTACTAGAACTACTAATACTGCTACAACTAATACTACTACCAACCCACCACACCCAACACCACCACTACTAATACTACTAAAAATTTACTACTAATGCTACTACTAATAATACCACCACCACACTAACCCAACCACCACTACTACTACTACTACTACTATTACCACCTACATCACCACCACCACCACTACTACTACTACTACAACAACTACTACTACTAATACTACTACAACTACTACTACTACTACTAATACTACCACCACTCCACCACACACACCACCATTACTACTACTAATATTACAACCACCACCACTAATACTACTACTAATACTACTTCTCCTACTACTACTATTGTTACTACTAATAGTACCACCAACCCACCAACCCCAACCCTACTACTACTACTACTATTACCACCACCAACATTAATACTACTACTATTACTACGAATACTACCACCACACCACCACACACACCACCACTACTACAACTACTATTACCACCACCTCCATTACTACTACTACTACTAAGACTATTAATGCTACTACTAATACTACCCAAAAACCACCACCCCCACCACCACTACTACTTCAATTAACACCACCACCACCACTACTACTACTGCTACTACTAATATTACTACTACTACGACTACTACTACTACTAATGCTACTACTATTATTACACCAAACCACCACACCCACATCCACTAATACTACTACTATTACCACCACCAACACTACTACTACTATTACTACTAATGCTATTACTAATACAGCCAACATCACACCACCCTCACAATAATAACTACTACTACTTCTACCACCATCTTCACCACTACTACTACTACTACTATTAGTGCTACTACTAATACTACCACCACCCCACAACCCCTACCACCCCCACAACCAATACTAATAATACTATTAACACCACCACCACTACCATTGTCACCAGCAATAATACTTCTACTAATACTGCTACTACTAATACCACCACCAACTCACCACGCGCACCACGACTACTACTACTACTTATACCACCACCACCACTACCACCACTACTACTACTATCTCTACTACTGCTACTACTAATACAAAGGTCACCCCACCAACCCAACCACCTCAACTACTTCTACTAACACTATTAACACCACCACCAACACCAACACTTCTACTACTACTAGTACAACTGCTACTACAAATACTACCACAAAACCAACACACCCCACCACCACTACTGCTACTACTATTAGCACCACGACCACTAAAACTACTACTACTACTACTACTACTACTACTATTACTACTACTACTATTACTACTAATACTACTACTGCTACTAGTAATACTACCAACATCCTAACACCCTCACCACCACCACTAATACTACTACTACTATTACCAACACCACAACCAACACCACCACCAACACTACTACTTCTATTAATACTACTACTGCTACTACTAATACTACAACCACCCCACCTAAACCCCACCACCACCACTACCAAAACTACTTCAATAACCACCACCACCACCACCACTAATACTACCACCAACCCAACACACCCCACCACCACTACTGCTACTATTATTACCACCACGACCACCACCACAACTTCTACTTCTACTACTACTATTACTACTACTACTATTACTACTAATAATACCACACCACCACCACCACCACCACACGCACTACCACTACTACTACTACTACTACTACTATTACTATTAATAATACTACCATCACCCCAAAACACCCACAACCACCTCTAATATTATTACCACCTCCACTACCAACAACACAACTACTACTACTACAATTACTACTACTGCTTCTACAAATATTAACACCTACCGCACCACAACAACTACTACTACTAATTTTACCACCACCACCACTATCACTATTACTAATACTACTACTACTACTACTACTACTACTAATACTACTACTACTACAACACACCCAACACCACTACTACTAGTACTATTAACACCACCACCACCACTACTAAAACTAGCACTACTACTACTACTACTACTACTACTACTACTACTACTACTACTACTACTACTACTACTGCTACTACTAATACTACCACCACCACACCGCCCCCACCATCACCAATAATATTATTACTACTATTACAACACCACAACCATCACCACCACCAGCACTACTATTATTATTACTACTACTACTGCTACTAATAATACTAACTCCACCCCACCTAACTCCACCACCACCACTACTAATACTACTATTATTACCACCAGCACCACCACCAATCCTACTACTATTAATGCTACAACTAATATTACCACCATTCACACCACCACGACTACTACTAATATTTCCACCACCACCACCACCAACACCACTACTACTACTACTACTACTATTGATACTACTAATAATACAACATCCCCACCACCCGCACCACCACGACTACATCTATTAATATTACCACCACCACCACCAATACTAATACTACTACTACTAAGACTGCTACTACTAATACTAACACCACCCCAACAACCATACCACCACTACAAATATTACAATTACCAACTCGAACACCACCACCACTATTACTACTACTACCTCTACTACTACTGCTAATAATACTAAAACTACTGCTACTATTAATACTACGAACAGCCCAATATCCCCACCACCATCACTACCACTACTACTACTACTACTACTATTACTAGTACTACTAATACTGCATCTACTAATACTACCACAACCCCACCACCCTTTCCACCACCAACACTAGAACAACTAATTCTATTACTACAACTAATAAAACAACTTCTAGTAATATTACCAACACCCCACCACCACCCAACACCACCAATACTGCTAATAATACTATTACCACCACCACCACCACCACTACCATCATCACCAACAACTAATACTACTACTAATAATACTACTGCTACTAATAATACTTCCACCACCACACCACCCCCAACACAACAACTACTACTACTATTAACATCACCACCACAACCACTACTACTACTACTACTACAAAATTTATTAATACTACCACCTCCTCACAACCCCCACCCCAACCACCACTACTACTACTACTATTACCACCACCAACATCACCACTACTACTACTACTACTGATACTATTATTAATACAATTAATACTACCACCACCCCACCACCCACAACACCACCACTACTACTACTACTATTACCACCACCACCAACACCAATACAACTATTACTACTAAAACTACTACTGCTACTACTCATACTACCACCACCCCACCACCCTCACCAACACTACCGCTACTACTATTAACACCAACAACACCACCAACACTACTATTACTACTACTAATACAACTATTACTACTACTACTACTACTGCTAATACTACAAAAAATTCCACCACTCCACCAAACCTACACTATCACAACTACTACAAATAATGTTACCACCACCAACACCACCACCACCAATAAAATTATTTATATTACTACTAATGCTACTACTAATACCAACACCACACCAACACCCAAACCAACACCACTTGTATAACTACTAATATTACCAGAAGCACCACCAATACTACTACTACTACTACTAATACTAACATGAACCCACCACACACAACACCACCACTAATACTACTAATATTAAAACCACCACCACCACCGCCACTACTACTACTACCACTACTACTACTACTAGTAATACTACTACTACTACTAGTACTACTACTACTACTGCTACTAATAATACTACCACCACCACACCACCACCATCACCACTACAACTACTACTATTAAAAACCAAAACCGTCATCACTACTACTACTACTACTGCTACTACTACTAATGCTACAACTATTACTAACACCACCACACCACACCCACCACCACCACAACCACTACTACTACTACTACTACTACTACTAATACTACGACTAATACTACGAACACCCAAACACCTCCACCAAGGCCTTTACTACTATACTACTATTACTACCACTATCACCACCACCATAACTACTTCTACTACTACTACAGCCACTACTAATACTACCACCACCCCACCAGACCCACCATCACAAATAATACTACTATTACCACCAACACCACCACCACCACTACTACTACTACTACTACTACTACTACTACTACTGCTACTAATAAAAATACCACTACCCCAACACAACACCACCACTAATACTACTATTACTATTACCACCACCACCATCACCACCACCACCACCACTACTACTAATACTCCAACTACTACTAATACTACTACTACTACTACTACTACTACTAATAATACTACTACCAGTCCACCATCCCCACCAACAACACTACTACTAATATTACCACTAGCGCCACCACTATTACTACTACTAATACTTCTACTTCTACTACTACAACTACTGCTACTACTAATACTACCACCACACCACCAACCCCAACTTCACCACTACTACTATTACTTCCATTACCACAACCACCACAACCAATGGTACTACTACCACTACTACTACTACTAATACTACTACTAGTACTACTACTACAACTGCTACTACCAATATTACCACAACCCCAGCAACACCACCACCATAAATAATACTACTATTACCAACACCACCACCAACAATTCTATTAATACTACTATTACCACCACCACCACCACCACCAACATCAATACTAATACTACTACTCTTACTACTGCTACTACTAATACTACCACTACTCAAACACCCCCACCAACACCACTAGTACTACTAGTACTATTACCACCTCCAAAACCACTACTACTACTAATACTACTATTACTGCTACTAATAATACTACCACCACCACTCCAACCACATCACCAATAGAATTACTACTATTATCACCATCTCCATCATCACAACTACTACTAATACTGATACAACTAATACTACCACCAACCCACCACCCCCAACACCACAACTAACACTATTAATACTACAACTACTAAAACTGCTACTTCCATTACAACCAACACCCCAACACACGCATCAAGACTAGTACAACTAATAATATTATTACCACCACCAACAATATTGAAAATACTACTACTACTGCTACAAATAATACTACCACCACCCCACCACCCCCAACCCCACAAATATTACTATTATTACCACTAAAACCACCACGATTATTACTACTACGAACACTACAAATATTATTACTACTACTACTACTTCTAAATCTAGTAATACGACCACCCCAACAACCCCACCAACACTACTACTACTATCAGTTCTAATACAACTACCACCACCAACAATACTATTACTACTACTAATGCTACTACTAATATTACAAACACACCAGCTCACCCACCACCAATTATATTACTACTATTACCAGCACCACCTCCAATACTAGTACTACTACTATTACTACGACTGCTACTATTACTACTACCAACACCATCACCTCCAATACTACTACTACTTCTACTACTAACGTTAATACTAATAATACTACCACCCCCTAACCCCACCACCACTACTACTACTACTACGTCTCCTGCTACTACTAATACTACCACAACCCCACAAACCCCACCGCCAACACTACGACTACTACTACTAATATTACCACCACCACCACCAACACTACTACTACTACTAATAATACCACCACCTCACCACACACACGAAAATTACTACTACTAATATTACCAGCACCACCACTACTACTAATACTAATATTATTACTACTACTTCTACTACTACTACTAATAGTACCACCATTACACCAGCCCCAAACCCACTACTAGTACTGCTATTAACACCAACACCACTAATAATATTACTACTACTACTACTACTAACACTAATATTTCCAACACCTCAACAACACAACCACCACTACTACTACTACTATTACCATCATCACCACTAATACTAGTACTACTAATAATACTACTGCTATTATTAATACTACCACCACCAAACCAACCACACCACCGCTACTACTACTACTACTATTACCACCAACAAAACCACCAATACTACTACTACTATTACCACCACCACCTCCAACACTACTACTACTACTACTACTATTACTACTACTACTACTGCTACTACTAATACTGCCACACCCCACCAAACCCACCACCACTACTACTATTACTACTAATACTATTAATACTACTACTACTACTACTACAACTAATACTACTACTACTACTACTACTACTAGTACTGCTACTACTCATATTACCACAACCCCAAAACCCCCACCACCACTACTACTACTACTATTACCACCACAACTACTACTTCTAGTACTACTACTACTAATACTACTGCTACTACTAATACAAACAACACCACCACCACCATTAATACTACTAATTTTACCACCACCATCACCACTACTAATAATACTACTACTAATGCTACTACTAATACTACCAACAAACCACAAGCCCCACCAACCGCACCCCCACTACTACTATTACTATTAACACCACCACCTCAACCACCATCACCACCACTACTAATATTGCTTTTACTAATGCTACCACCACCCCAACAATCCCACCATCACTACTACTACTACTACTATTACCACCACCACCACCACCACCAACACTAATACAAAGACCGCTACTACTAATATTACCACAAACCCACCACACCTTACCACCACTACTACTACTACTATTACAACCAAAACCACCACCACCATCACTACTACAACTACTGTTACTACTACTAATACTAACACCACCAGACCACCCCCACCACCATCACGACCACTACTACTACTACTACTACTACTACTGCTACTATTAATACTACCACCACCACACCACCCCCACCACCACCAATACTAATACTACTATTACCACCACCACCACCACCACCACCACTACTACTACTACTACTAATACTATTAATATTCATGCTACTACTAATACTACCACCACCACCACCACCACCAACAAAACCACCATCACCACTACATCTACTACTATTATTACTACTACTGCTAATAATAATACTACCACCACCCCCACCACCACTACTACTACAAAATTACCACCACCACCAACAACACTACTGCTACCACTACTATTACTGCTACTACTATTACTAAAACTACGCCACCACCCCAACCAACTCCACTACTACTACTATTATTACCACCACCCCCACCACCACCACTACTACTAATAAAACTACTACTATTACTACTACTACTACTACCACTACTACTACTACTACTACCACAACTAAACTAGGACCATCCCCAACACCACTACTACTACAACTACTACAACCAACACCACCAACACTACTGCTACTACTACCACTATTAATACTACTGATACTACTATTACTAAAACTACTCCACCAACCCCCACAATCTCCACTACTACTACTTCTATTACCACCACCACCACCACCACCACCATCACCACCAACACCACTACTAATACTACTACAAATATTACCACCACCACCACCACTATTAATAATAGTATTTCTACTACTACTACTACTACTACTATTG
>Ga0123352_10012075_pt1 | contig 13641 bp, 7 predicted proteins | sample TergutLab28metaG_FD_89700 | JGI IMG/M metagenome (GOLD analysis project Ga0123352, IMG submission 89700) | Labiotermes labralis P1 segment gut microbial communities from Petit-Saut dam, French Guiana - Lab288 P1 | ecosystem: Host-associated > Arthropoda: Insects > Digestive system > Gut ...
ATTATCTCCGTAACCGTTCAACTTTGGATATAGGTGTTTTGGGTTATATCGGTATACTTTAACATAAGGAACACTCTCCCGAAGTCTGGCACATTCCTCCTGGGACACCCTGTATATATATAAATATTGCACAATGAATGTATTTTGTTAAATCTTAAATGAACAATATAAGTAATATATGGACAATGCAAAACATTAATATCAGTGAGTCACTACTTTATTCTACATAAAAGCAATAAAATCTGCCATGTACAAAGACACCTACCTGCCATTGGTTTCCATTCCTGTCCACTCAGTTCAGACAAGCCACTTATGTCAGAAAGGTAACTAACAGTTGAAGATACTTCATCTCTATCATCATCCCTTGTACTGTTTGCTGTCCTAGAATTATAAAAACAAATCTGTTCTGTGTGTTGCAGTCTAAATATGACCATACAAGATGCGTGCAACTTTATGACACACACCCTCATCAGGCAAGTGCAGAAGTTTAAGACATAAGGCATAACATTTTGACCCCCGTAACAACTTTAAAAACATGATCTATAAAAAGGGCTGCAATCAGACTAAGGGTCTAAGATGTCTGTGATAACATAGAAAACACATTCCTCCACATCAGGCCTGCACATCAAACTGCCTATTTGTGTAAACAAAATTACCTGGGCCATGAAATATTACTTTCTGTGACAGTAAACATATGTCCCAAGTGAAAGTCTAACCATAAGCCTTGAAAACTTACTCACAAATCAAACAACGCACATTTGTACTTAACCAAGACACTACTTAATCACACATGCTACAGACTTATTCCAAGCAGGGAATGACACAGCAGCAGCAGAATTGTCATCTTATGGCCTGTGTCCAAAAACTGACTGCACCATAGAGTTGTGCAAGCCTGCTCTTTAACATGAAAAGTTCTTCAGAAAACGTAAGTTGCAGTGGTGTCAGGTTTAAAGCACTCCTTATTTGATTCAGTTTATTAGAACATATCTTCTGGCAATTACATTTCAAAACATTCCCTTCCTCCACAATAAATAAAGTCCTGCCATCTAAAGCTCCACAATAGGCCAACCACATTAAATGAATATGCCACATGATGGGGGATTCTGGTTTTCTAGGATGTGATGCTGTCTCACTGGACCAGCAGTTCCTGACGAAGACAATGAGGAACTATTTATCAAGCATCACATCCCAGATGACCATAATCTTCAAATACAATGCTGCTGTTAAAATCTTCAAACCTGCATGCCACAGCATGCAGCAGTAACATACTGCATTCTTTCTATATGGTCTTCCTGAAATGGCTGAACATCATCACTAGACAGTGCAGAAATACAATGGTCATAAACACCTGATGATTAAATACTACAGTCATGATTAAAAAAAAAAGTGTCACACATAAGATTGTACAATGAAAACTACCAACTCCCAGTCTACTCATGCCTAATTGAATCAGCAGGAATAAAACTTAAATAAACAGGCATACACAATGATGCCTTCCATTACGGTTCTGATGAAATGAAATATTTATGGGATGGGTTCACAAGAACAACAGAGTTCAGGATCTTCCATCATTCTTTCCTACTTCCGGTTCATTACTCGCTGCAGTAAACATCACAAATTAGTTATGAATTACAAAAATTTAGGAATGTCCAAACCACACAGTTAAAATTTTTGAGAGCTAAAAGGGAACAAAATAGTCAATATTCTTTGTTTAATTTTGTTTTGAATCTGGGGGCAGGGAATGTACAGTAGGAGAGACTTTTAACATCATATTTTATTGCTGCATCAGACAGGTTATGAAGTACACAATGAAAAAGACTTTCGGCAAAAACATGCTATACCTCAACGAAATGTTATGGTAAAAAAATGCATAAGCATGTTTATAGAATGGATATACTGTCTTATCTCCTACAGGTACATTATTACAGCAATATTGGCAACACTGGCCTCAAAAAATATTCACTGAACATACCCTCCATCATCTGATTTCTTACTGCTGTGTGTAGAAGCGCCTGCCACTGAAGTGCCTGCTTGGCTTGTGCTCCTGTCCGGTGCCATTTCGTTGAATCCGGAGTCTCCGTTCTTCAGCTCCTCTGCATTGACGGTGTATTCGCCTAAAATGTATACACAACTAAGCTGTGAGTTGTGAACACACTGTAAATTACGTAGTTTACAACCACACAATTTAAAGGCTGTATTTTTATTTTGAAATATTTACTACTATAAGTTCATAAACGCTTTCTAACTTCAAGTGCTACTGAAGCCGCCAATATTTTCTTTCCTACTACATGTATAGCCACATGTTAAGAACCTGTCAACTGAAACATGTCGCTGTATGAATTTCGATTTACGAAACTGTTCATAGCAGTCGCTCTTTATCTGTACAATGTTCGTAACATTCACCGCGTAACGATATGAGCCAAGAGAAGTAAGTCGTCTATAGCGATTTTCTATTTGGTACAAAACACATCGCGCCCTTACCGCTGTCATGGCAGCCCCGCCCCCACAATGGAGACGGTCGAGAAAAAGAGCTAATGGCCAGAAATCCGCCATCTTTGACCTGAAAAGTCCTACAATTAATCCAACATATTTTCACCAGACTCACCTTCGATGACTTCGTGTACATTCTTAATGGGTGCAGAAAATGCTCCGAAATCCAATTCCACGTTTGAATTTGATAGATGTTGAGTCTGGTCAAGTCGGATTCGTTTTGAAGGAGAAGAATACTCTCGCCCCTCAGAAATCAACGCCATTTTCAACAGCTATGACGAAATTACGGAAGAGGAAGTAGATAGCGCTTCTTGGAGAGTTTGTAGTGTCGAGGTGACAAGATGGTAAGTAATTTTTGTGTTTTAAATCTGTAGTTATTACAGTAATCGTTGTGTGGATGAAAGAAAGACCCGTGCTAAGTTGTAGTTAATACAGTTTTCATCAACATTATTGCATTTCCATGAACATTGGGAGTGTTTCACTACTGAGAATCTAAACATTATGTGTAAGCATGACCGTAGGATAAGCTTGTTTTAAGTTCTTTTTTTCACACGAGACGGAATTTCAGTAATTCTGATTCGGTGAGAACTTTATAATTAATAGGGACCCTTGAAAAGAACTTTGTAATTAAAAAGGACGCTTGAAAAATATATGAACATATTGAAGTATTCACCATGTGTTATAACCTATCTTTGAATGTTTCAGAGTGAAGGTACTGCAACCATAAGGACTAGAAAGTTCATGACGAACCGGCTTTTGTGCCGGAAACAGATGGTTAGTACGTAGTTTTTATTGTTTTATTTGCACATTTACAATGTCTATGAATACTATACAACCTTTTCAAAGTATCGTGGCTTATGTTGAAGCAAGTGTTGATAATGTAATTTCATGGCTTTCTTTTGCAGGTTGTGGATGTTCTGCATCCAGGGCAACCGTCTGTTAAGAAGACCGAAATTAGAGAGAAACTAGCAAAGATGTACAAAGTTACATCAGATTTAGTGTTCTGTTTTGGTTTTCGTACAGCTTTTGGTGGTGGAAAATCAACGGGGTTTGCCCTCATTTATGACACAATGGACTTTGCAATGAAGTTTGAACCTAAATATAGGTTAGCAAGGGTATGTACAAAATTCTGTAATTTCCAAGGTTTGTTCCAATTGACAGTTGTTGTCTTTTGTTATTCTGCAAGAATATGTTTGAGCATTAGGAATGGGGGCTGGTTACTCTCTTTCCACTTCATCCCCCTGCCAGCAGAAATGTTAAAGTCTGGGTGATTTTGACAGAATCTTTGGTCTCTAAATTTGTCAGAATCAAACCGTAACACAATTGTTCAAGGCATTGTGAAATGAGAATTGCAGCTGTTTTATTTGTGCATTAACATGCAATAGATAGAACACTCTTACTCATCCAAGTCTTCATTGTTTACAATTCTGTGGTGTCAAAGGCCTTGTGTCTGTAACCATTACGTATGACGTAACATCTAATGTAGGCTGTTTATAATATACACACAATGTGAGAGCCTGTAATGGACCTCATATGAAATTACATTTTGGAAAAGATGTGGGTCGTACATTGTACATTAGAATATACCCTTCTTCTCCCATTTGTATACCATCATGGCACTAATACCAGTAATCAGATTATTTGTTTTGAGATGTTTGTAGTTAATGGTGTAGGTGCAATTTTAAGGAGCGTAAGATTTCTGACTCAGTTAAGATAGAGGATAATAGTAATTTTTGAAGTGGTTTCAAGTGTTGGAGCAGGTTGAAATGAGAAAGCAAACTGGACCCAGTTGTTGATGTTGCAGCATTGGGCATTTATGCCATGAACTTGGGAGCAAATTATTTTGTGATGTATGCTTTATATTACAACTTGGTAATAATAATGTAAAGCGTGTGTGGTAATTGATTATTCACTGTAGACCTAGTTGCATATACTTGAGAGGACTCTTTGGTTTCATTACTTGTCTCTTGTGATATAGACAATGAATAGAACCATATCCCATGGGATTTCCTGACATTTTGCTGGAACCTGCTGTCTTCACTGAAGTTGAAGGCAGCAAGTTCCTTTAAAATGTTAGCAAATTTTTTACTGTTCTAAATGGTATCCCACAAGACAGTGTCATATAAAGTATAATTTCTTAGATGTAATTGTTTTTTCTTTAAGCATGGACTTTTTGAGAAGCAGAAGGCCACACGCAAGCAGCGTAAAGAGCGTAAGAACAGGATGAAGAAGGTGCGGGGTACCAAGAAATCTAAAGTAGGTGCAGCATCAGGCAAGAAGGTATGTATTAATGTTGGATTTGTTACAGTTGCAGTTTGACCTGCAATTTCTTGAACACCACTATCTTATTACAAAAATTCAATCCTTAGAGCAAATGATTTGAGTGAGCAGAATTTCCTTCACTACCCTGCTGATCCCCACAGTTTGTTAACTGTGCAAGTGACTTATCAGCTAGTTCGGCACTGATTGCAGGGAAATCGTGCATTGTATTACACAGTGTATCAATGTTTCCTTCTCACTTGAACACTGATTACTGTAACAAGGAGCAGCTTATGAAACATGTTCGTTATAAAGTAAATGTTGAACTGAATTTGGAATATAAATAAATCAACATGTTCAACTTCTTGCTTTTTGAACAAAGCAAACTCTGTGTGCTACACTGGTCACAGTACACTGTGATGTCGAAGTGTTTGCTTGGACTGTAGGTCTTGCAGCCTGTGGTAAATTCATGCTGCTGTCTATGAGCATGATCACTTCACAAGCAGAAAATGGCTGAGTTCGTTTAATTTTTATTTGGATTGAAATAAACAGAAACTTTAAATACTAGGAAATCCAATTGTCATATCTATGCATTGGGAAAGTGGGCTTTGTGTGTTCTGCTTAGAACTCTCACGTCATAAGTGTGTATAGACTGACGAAATGCTAAAAACTTCTTGTGACTTGTTGGGTATTGCATAAGTTTTAAGTGAAGAAATTAATTGAATTTGGAAGTGAAATGTTTGATGTTACTGAATTATTTACTGTATTTATTATTGTAGTATTATCAGTTTGTATGAATCTCAGGGTGTGTGTGTGTGTGTGTAATTTCAATGTCTACTACCTGCATGTGATTTATGCTTTAACTTTTATGCCTAAATTCATGCTTACTGATAAGTTCTTCACTTTGTTGCATCCAAGCATGATATGCTTAATTGGAATGATGCATGGTTTGCCTTGTATTATATCATAGTTTTGCACACTGTATTTCTTGATTTGTTTATTTACGGGTGACTGTGCTTCACTTGAAGAACCATTGCAGCTCTTAAATTAGTTTCTTTGCTTGTTTTTATGTTGTGTGAGGTTGCTGATAAGTGCATGTCTGCTTGCATGGTTTAGTGAAATAAAAAGTGCTTTGGGAGATGATAGAATGTTAAAGTCGCAGCATATGGCCCCAGTTTTTCCCAAGAGTGTTGGCTACTGATTTCATGGGATTGTTCAGAATATTATAAATTCCCATTTCTTCAGACTTTGTGGCAAGCTGGGAAATGATGCCTCTTGTTGGTGTAATACAAGCAGAAATCTCTGGGGGGTCTCCTCATAGTCTGCCAGTTCATTTTTTACAGCTCTTCAATGAGCATATTCTGACTATGGAATATGACTCAGCTCACCATCAAATGATTTCCTAATCTAAAATGTCTGTCATGGGCCTGAAGACTTAAGAATGTTTGCTTTCTATGGATGATAATGTGCAACATGTCACAAGATAATGCAGTAATGTTAGATATTCAGTTATTATAATATTTTGAGTTTAGTATGCTTAATGGTTTGTTTAATTTTTATGAATGTAGGAATACAGTCTTTATTACTTTAAATGTGTGGCCCAAATTTTAGGATTACACATTTACCTAGGTGTTTTTTTTTTACCCCCCTTCTGTAGAGAATATTTTCTCTACGGCCACGTAGCAACTGCCAGAAAAATAACGTGTTTTGAGAATCGCTTTTTGATCATGCTTGATGCCAGTTTTTTTACAGACATTGGTGTTGCAGACAGCTTGTCACTAAAATTGTGTGCGCTTGGCAAGGTTTCTTGAGTCTCTGTTGCAGACTTTTGTAGAAAAATAAATAACAGTTTTGAAATGGCAGCCTGTGATAGGAATGGTTCTGTTTGATAGTAGGGAGGGCAGCATAAATTTGTTCTTGCATGTGGAGTAATGAAACTTAATGTTCTCTCCAACCTCTTACACAAACTAGAAAATTTTCATTTTTGCTGAACTCAAGAGACACCTGTGCATTTAACAGTTATTATTATTATTAGTATTATTATTATTATTATTATTGGTCCCAGTGTTTTATTTACAAAATTTTTTACTTCTGACTTATGACACTTTGGGACTCTTGCTGCCAGGTGTGAGAAATCAGGCATGTTAAAATCTAACAGGTACTTTTTTACGTGGTTTACATGCATCATATAATTTGTAGTGGACAGCATTATACCTTGGATACAGACAGGTCTCTTTTTATGCAATTTCTGTTTGCGTGATTACACTTTAACACAACTTGAAAATTTACCTCACTTTTTTTATTTGCACGATAATTTTCAGTTTTATGCGATTTGGCGTAGACAGTCTATGGCCACACTTGTAGGAGGCCACCAGAAAGTGGTGTCACTGTCACGCCATCAGTCACGTGTATGGCCTGATGACAGTGATATAAACATGTGGTTCTTGTAGTTTTCTCTTCAATTGCATACGCTTTTTTTAACATGAGTGAGGAATGTAAACATATGTCAGCTAGTGCAATCCAAGTGAATAATTGACAAAAGACAATTGGTGTTGAAGAGAATTAGACATAATAAGCCGACTTGAAAAAAGGCAAACAAATTGTTGACGTATGCCATAATGTTATATTCGCTGCTAGTAGTGTACATACAATTCATGATAAAACTGATTGAGTTCAAGGGCTAAGTCAGGAACTTGAGTGTCTCTGAAGCAAGACTGCCACTGTCCTATTGGAATGAACAGTACCAAAAACTTTGGATGTGAGTCTTACATTTTTATTGTATTAGAAATAAATAAATATGTTGTATACAGATGTATGTATACCATATTGAAATGTGCGCACATGCACGTACACTGTATGTGCAGTACATGTATACTGTAGAAGCCCATATGTCCACTAGTAATAATAGTCATACACTATATTGGATTAGGTTGTCAAATCCTAAACCCCAGGAAATACACTTTTAAATGAGAATTTTGTGTTCAATTTGAGTGGCACTTTTAAGGAACATAACCCTGATGTAAAACGAGACTTGCCTGTATTTAGAGATGCTGGTAAGTAAAAATCTCATTTCTTTGTGAGAGGCGTGTTGTATAATTGGTCTCCCTTCAAATACACGTAAATTTTCTAACACAGAGACACTTAAGTAGCATTCTCATGTATTATATCTTCAGTAACTTCTGATGCAAAACTTAACAGACAGACATTCTCTTCGGGCAGACACATTTTTAACCATCTTGTTAGGGAATCCATTATGAGTTGTGATAATATGTATATGTTCGGAAAATAAATTCCATATTATTCAGGCCCTTGTTTGTTAATTGATCTTTTTATTGTGTATGCAAGTCTGTTACTTCATAAGGATAATGGAATTGTGGACAGGTGTGGTGCCTCTAACATCATTATGTGACTGGTAGGTTAAGGATGGGCAAGTAATTTGTCACACTTGCACAGGTAAGAAATAAGTCTTGTAGTTTTTTTTAGCAGCAATTAATAAATCTGTTGTCAGTGTGTAGATATGTCTTGTGGGTGGAAGCAGTTGGGGATTGTGCCAGATAACCCACGTAATATGAGTGTGTGGTTTTTTTTTTGCATGCCTGTAACAGAACATGATTTGTTTTTACTTGTGTTATTTCAACAAGCCCATGGAGTGTGCACATATGCCACAGAGTGGAAAGCAAAATGATCAAGACGCTTCCATCGAATTTGTTTCGTTGTGTGCAAAATGAATGCCCTTGCACCCATGCATGCAGGTGGTATGACATTAACAAGGTTTAAATCTTGGTGGTGGCAGAATGTTCATTGGTGTCTTTACTTTCTCCTATTGCTTTCAGGGAGGCAAAAAATAGAATGCTTGCTCTGAACCTTATGTTCAAAGTGCCTGATTGAGATGCTACTTTCTTGCATTACATTGACGCCGTGGGATTCAGCTTCGGTTCATTGGGTTATAAGAAGACAGGAAATTTATTCTTATGTTAGCTGTTGGGCTATTGAGGATGTTGTGGTTCTCAACAGCTGAATGGTTTGAAGGATGATTTCTTGTCTTGGTTATACATTTCATCTCTGGTGCTTGGTATTTATTTCACTGCTTCTCTATTCTTTGTATATTGATTATGTGAACTTTCTGTTTGTAATGTTGGTATCATCTTATGCCTGTCAAGTAGACGTATACAACTGTTGTAAAGGCAGAAATTGGATCTTTGTTTTGTATCAATTACAGTAACCGCCACTCTGCAAGTTGGAGACTACGAACTGTTTGAAGTCTTCACTGATGTCATTTGTATTATAATTTGGTTTGTATGTGGCAATAAAACTCTCCTGTGTATTTATGGTGTTATTGCTTAGTATGTTTGCAGTGTGTTTTGGGAACAGAATTGTTGTAAAGAAAAAAATCTTAAAAATATTCTGTCAGACAACTTTGTCAGTTGGAATGATTCATGAAATTTGTGTTTCCAAGATACACTCTGCAGGTAGGATGGATGACCAAGAAGACACTGTTCAAAAGAATCATATTAGTACAAACCAAATTTCTGCTTTTCTGGTATGACATAGGAAATCCCTACTAAGGTAATGAACTGCCGAACGTAGTTTGAACAGTCACTTTTTGGTCAGCCTGCATATCCTCTTAACCCACGATCCTTTTGAATCCCAGAGGACTAGAATCTTAATTAGTGGCTTTATATTTACTGTTCGTCTAGTAACATAAGAACAAAGAGCAATTTATAAAGCGATGTACTTATTTATTGGTTGCGTGCACTTGCACAGCATTGCTTACAAAGGTGAGGATTTTCAAATCAATGTGTAAATGTAGTCTGCAGCTTATGCATCACTAATATGTTATGAACAAGAGTTAGTCAAAGCAAAATCACTGGCCGAATTTTGGTATATGAGGTTGAACAATGCATTGTTTGCTTGTGCTCAAATCAGGTATTGCAAAATAAATATGAGACTTAAAGCAGTGTGTTTATTATATCCCATACTGTGGGTTACAGTTATGAAAATTGATCAACAAACATTGGTTGTCTGAGGAACATAATGTGTACGGACAAAAATAGTGATGGTATATAAATTATTTACATATTCAATACTATATTTAAGGAAGGAGGATAAAGATATTCCACATAGTAGGTGGCAGAATAAAAAGACCTTTTAAAAATTGAAACTGTTTGCAGATATACTAATAAAAGTGGTTCATATCCTACAGTTTAGAAGTAAGGACAGTAAAAAGGAATTGGTTAAAAGTGGGTTTTCTGAGCTCCAGATCAGAAGTTATGTTCTAAGGCAAAAGAGGCACTGTAGGTTAATGTTATGTAAATGGGTGGTAGAAACATGTGGAGGGGATGATTTTTTATTAGTCTGTGTGAGGGTAAAGGAATGCTTGAAGACACAAGGCTGCACTGGGTGCATTACATTTACATGGGAATGAAACAGGTTGTTGAGCATAATCCTTGAGACTCAGAAAACTGTCATACATGTGACCAGAGAGTATCAGGAATTGAATTGTCAGGTTGCGTTGACTCGGCCATTTGACTGACATACCAAGAGTTAAATATGGTGCTAGTCTGTATGGCTTGCCACTTAACAGTATAAACATAGTATATAATGTGAGGGAAAATATCCGACTGGTAGTTCAAGGACAGAGGTTAACCCTCTAAAGCTTAGTGGTTACTGTATGTACCACCAGGTTGGTCATTCATTTTTAAAAGTTTGTACCCACTGTGTATTTTGTGTAGACCTCGGAACAAGTGGCGATTATTTCTCTAAATAGGTTGAAGTGATCGGTTTTGCAACTGAGATGGAGATTGCAAAATGTGAGATACAAGTTGAACCTTTAAATAAAATTCAAGTTAATATCAGTCTTCAAAGGGGATAATACATTTTAACTTAAAAATATGATGGGTACAATGCCTGACCAAACAGTAATTCGGAAGGGAAAGAACAATATGGGTGTATGTCTTTTACAATTGTTATTTGTGCTGCATTATATACTTGTGTGTTGTATATAGTACTGAGCTTTTATGCCAAAATCGATTTCATGTTAAGTAAAATGTACAGATTTTTCTGTTGTGAAACGAGATTTAAGGTACTAGAATACCTACTTCTTGGAAACTGAATTCTTCTCCTACATTCAATAAATTTTTTGATTTTATGGTTATTTGTAGTTAACATCCATGTGACAGTATCATCCTAAGATCTGCGTAGGACACTGAAACAAAAATTAAGTAATTATAACTATCTTATGTATATTCCAGATATGACAATTCAGGTTCTAATACAGAATTCTTATGTAAGGCAAAATATGTTCTGCTGTGTTGACAGTTCCTATATGGGCTGACTGGGGATAGAATCCCTGCATCTGTGATATCTTTTTGAATATTCAAGTGATAAGAGTTTCGATTACGTCCCTTTAATTTATGTCTTGAGCGCTTTGGTTTTCCTAGTCTGTTACACGTCATATTCATATTTGTTCACTATATGGCAGGCGTTCTGAAACGTTGGGTCTCGAGATGTTTTCTGGTGGGTCACATTGTGAAGGTCAAAACATAAGTGACTGAACATGATGATGCAGAACTTCACTGACAGCTAATTCGATTGGATGGGCATATCCTACACGTTTGTACTTGTTCTTTAAATGTACTCGCAGTTAGGAAAATATATTTACAAATAATTTGTTTCTAATTTGCCCCATTTTATGTTCGCAATATAGAACTAAATGTAATGGCTTGTTCATTTAATACAGTGTACTCTCGGTTATCCACGCACAATCGTAAGCTATTAACGACGAAATGGGAAATAATGTGATTTAATTTCGAGTGCAACAGAATCTTTAATACAAATAGAAGTCGCAGAAGATTTATGTAAACAATAGTGTAAGCTGTGTGTATATTATGTATATAATGAATAAATTGCAGTTGTATTTTTTTTATGGCTCAGTGAAGTATGTGTTTTGGATTATCCATGTTTCTCAATTGTTCATGCCCACCCCCCACATTGTTCCAGATAATTAAGAGTGCACTGTATTTCTTATATTTTTTAAAGGATTGTGTTTCATAGTTCACTATATTGCAGAACCCCTAGTGGCTAAGTTATTGTGGATCAGTCATTAAACAAATGAATGTAAGTGTGGAGCACTGGTGGAATGATACTGGAGGGAGGACCAAAGTACTCTTAGAAACACCAGTCCGTTGGCCACTTCATCAGCTTCACATTCTGCATGGATTGGCCTGAGATCAAATTTTTGCCCCTGTTAAGAGTCTCTCTCTGAGCCATTACATGGCCTAGAATCTTCATCTTAGCTTATTAGACATGGATTATCAGCTGTGAGGAGATTATTTTAATTTTTGAAGAAATGGGGCATTGTAGGAAGTTTTATTTTTGTGTGTTCAGAGACTTCTGTCACTGATAAGCTGGTTAAATTATGGAGTGGAGTTTACATATAATGGCAGGTAGTGACATTTTTATACATACCTGACTATCCTGTTTAGACAGACATTTGAGTAGTTTTAGCGCTGCATTGCAGCTTGTTTTACCTGTGAGAGTAGAAAAGAAAACTTCATGTTTGTTATGGCTATTAAAGTAGGAGGTTACAGGCTGTTGTAGTGTACATCGAGGAGAAAAATTCTTATAGCAGCGTTTTCCAGACCTCTTTGGTCACAGAACACTTTTTAACTTATTAAATATTTATGGAACATGTGTTTTGTGGTCCATTGTTTATCAAATGAAAGTAAGTGCAACATAATCTGTTAGTAACCAAATTAAAGATTTTTATAAAAATAGTTATATGAACAGTATCCTAAACTGTGAACAAATATGTCAAATTGAATATATATATATTCTGAGGGGGAACATGTATTCACATCTTGCAGTACACCAGAGTTTGGTGGAACATAGTTTGGGAAACGCTGGAATATGGGTTCTTTGAAAGAACTTGTAGGATAATGTGAAGACTGTTGTTTGCACAATAATTTGGGTACTTCGTTATCTTAGTACTTTGGAAGCATGCAAGCATCATACATTGCCCTTTTCAGTGGGTATCTCTGCAGTTCATATACAGGCATACTGCTCTTGTTCTGTATGCTGGTTATGAGACATGAAATACACATAATTTTTAATACATTTCCAGACCAGCCATTCCTTCAGTGCTTCCAGCACAGTATCCTGATTTTCACATAATCTTTTGTGTTTTCCAGTGCATGGAGCAAGGACGTGTAATTTCCTTACCTTTCTTTACATTAGGTGTCTCTCCTGAAACTTCTGCTGTCTTGGAACTGTCTGTACTGTAAAACCCAGATTCACGGAGTTCATTGAAACACTCCTTGACCCTCTCCTGTAGTCGTTCCTTTTCACCATCATCAGTTATGTTATTGGCTACCCATGCATTGAACATGTCCTCATTTGGGAGCATTGTTGTCTCATCCAACTACAAGACAAGGGCAGATGAAGTTGCACATTAATTCTTCAGTTTTGCCAGCTTAAATTTTACACATCTAAAACTACTTGAAGTCCATAAAAAGGTCAAGCACTGCCCATTCCTGTCAAGTCTCTATCACACTAACTGTGAATGATGGAGTTTGCATATGTAAATTGTGTTTAGATGTTGAAGAATGTGCATGACACTAATTTTAACACTATCATATGATAGAAACATTTCTCTAGAGCTCTTACCACATCCAGTTTCTTCAGAATGCACCGATAGTAGTAGCACTGTAACAGAGGAAACAACCTGTTTTGAAAAGTATTTAACCTTTTGGCGCCGGAATTATTATTTTTATTTTAGCACACACTGTATATAAAATGTGAATAATACAGGAACCAAATACGTTAGAATTATGAAACAAACTGCATTTTGAAGAGAAAAAAACGGAGAGTATATACCATGTTTAAAATATTCAG
>Ga0123352_10012076_pt1 | contig 13641 bp, 7 predicted proteins | sample TergutLab28metaG_FD_89700 | JGI IMG/M metagenome (GOLD analysis project Ga0123352, IMG submission 89700) | Labiotermes labralis P1 segment gut microbial communities from Petit-Saut dam, French Guiana - Lab288 P1 | ecosystem: Host-associated > Arthropoda: Insects > Digestive system > Gut ...
GAATTTTTTTTTTTTTGTTTTGTTATATTTTGTTGTGTGATGTTCGTTTGATGTTTTTTTAAAAAGAAGCGAGGGAGATTGAAAAAAAAGGGAGAAAAGGAAAAGGGGGGGGGGGGGAGGGAAGGGAAAATAAAATAAATTCCTTTGTCAGATTATTTTTAACTGAGCGTTTTGGTGTGGCAGGAGTGCGCTAGCTTTGTATTCGGACGGTAGGCCTGATCATTTTGAAACTTTCGTCACTTTATTCACCAAATTCTCCAGCGAACAATCGGAATAGCACTTGTAAATAGGCACCCTTCTTCCAAAATCTCAGCTATTCGCCATTTGTGATCATCTAACCCGTACTTACGACAGAGTATAATCCACGAGTGAAAGGGTGAGAAGACATAACATGTTAAGTATAAGTATTTCACGCTAGAGGGATGGTTTTCTCACCCATTGTTAAAAGACCCGGCTGTTGTACAATTTGCAACGGTGCGGTGTTAAGTTTTAGTGGAAGAGGCGTTTTAATATTGTTTCTGTTAGCATACTGTTGGCCCGGGTAGCTCAGTCGGTATAGCGACTGACTACGGGCTGGACGGTCCGGGATCGAATACCGGTGGGGACGAGATTTTCCGCCCGTCCAGACCGGCCCTGGGGCCCACCCAGCCTCCTGTACAATGGGTACCGGGTCTTTCCCGGGGGCAAGTGCAGCGGGGGCGTGCTGCTGACCACTCACCCCCTTCTAGTGCCGTGGTCATGGAAGATTAGGGTTATATCTCTACCCACCCTCTGGGCCACACCGGGCCTGTAATCGGATCACTGGACCTTTACTTCTGTTAGCATACTGCAATGAAAGATGCCACTCTATTTTTCTAGAAGTTGATGATAAGTAAATGTTATGGTAATTATTAGACAACTCTCCTGTTGTAATTCAGGCTTCGAGTTCGTTCCCGATTGACGTCACTTAAGAGTCCTCGTGGTCGAAGTTTAAATGGCTTACTTTTTTCCGCGTTTGCATGCTTTCCCTTGTTAATAGTTACTCTATCATTGCTGCACACTCATCTCTTAGTCCTTTGTTTGTAAGTTACATTATTCACTCGGCTAATCATATAACAAGGAAGTTAAATTGTTATATGAGACCATTTCGGTGCGAGGAAGTGCAGGTGGGAGACGTGGCTCGGGATAGGCTAAAATCGTGATAACCGAAACTGTGTCCTCTGGAACTCTAGGTCTCGGGAGGGGGGTGGGGTGGGGTAGTGTGACTTGCAGGGTCTCTGGTAAGATATTTTCAAAAAACAAATCCACTGCGTGCGTAACGGTAAAATTAAGAAGGCTGTGTATGATGTGCCGGATTTTGTTTTGTTTTCGGTTTTGCCTCTATGCCACCAGGCTACATCATGGCAGCAATTACTGGATATGGAGGGTTACAGTGTTCTGCGGGGTGGTTACACACAGTGGCGCGGTTGGTTGAGGCCCTACGCTATAAGACGGAAGGTCGCAGGTTCGATTTTCGATTGTGTCATTGGAATTTTTTCATTGACATAATCCTCCCGGCCGCACTATGGCCTTTGGATCGACTTAGCTTCTTCGAGAAATAAGTGTCAGGAATATTTCCTGGCGGTTTGTAGGTCTGAGAACCTTACCACCTTACTTGTGTCGACTAGAAATCTAGAAATCTGAGAGCCTCAACCTCCTCCTGTAATTCTCAGGGCCGGTCCAGACCTCTACAGGGATTGCTTTACTTTATTTGCAGTGTTCTGCAGAAGGCGATGTGTATTTTATGCTATACTTGAAGGCAGTCTGTGACTTGTTCGTCGCAGATTTCGCACAAAACTCGGCAAGAAGCCATCCGGAAAAGGGATATATATATACATGTGGTACAGATCGCTTTAGCGAGAGGCTGTTTGTCTTCTCAAAAAAGGAAATGTGGTGAAAGACCACTCTTTTTAGCAGAGATTGCCGAACGCTTTCGTAATAGTCCATGCATCGTGCAAATCAAGAGCTTCTTCAAGTTCCACAACCAATAGTGTGGAAGATACCGCAACTGAGACTTTCTTTTAAACATCACGGATTGCAGCTTCTGCACGCAGTAAGAAAAAGAAACCACAAATTGGATAGATACCACTTTACTTCAACATACTAGAGCGTATGGAAATGTATAACCAGTTCTTGATATGTACTGGAACGTGCACCGTTGTGATAATTGAAGAATAAGAACCAACTAGATGCTACTTATAGTTTTATTACACTTATAATAGGCTCTACCTGTTTCGGGCATTGTTATGTCCCTCATCAGGATCTCACGACTATATTGCTGATTACCACATGGTCCGTCCGGACGGACCGTGTGGTAATCAGCAATATAGTCGTGAGATCCTGATGAGGGGCATAACAATGCCCGAAACAGGTAGAGCCTATTATAAGTGTAATAAAACTATAAGTAGCATCTAGTTGGTTCTTATTCTTCAATAACCGGTCCTTAGACTAATTTTCGCTGTCGAGACAGTCTTTCATGTGAGCGGAAAAGCGAAAAAAAGCACTCCCATATCGGTACACAAAGTCACATGAAAGTCTGTCATTCTAACATGCAAGTTAGAAAAACTATGTTTACAGCGAACAGCCGCGAGGTGGACTACTGACCGTTTCTCTTTTGTAGACACAACCGTCTCTGGGAATGTACACCTGTACATGCTGGGAACTTCTCAGTCGACAATTGGATGACGATGTTCAGTCTCATGTACTGTTACAACAGGAAAGCGCGCCGCCATATTTCCTTTGTGATATCCACAACTTCCTTGGCAACAATTACCCTAGAAAACTGATCAACCGTGTTTTCCATATCCCCTCGCTACCAAGGTCACCGTGCTTAACTCCCCTCGATTTACATTATGGAGTTTGTTGAGAATATCGTATATATGCCTCAGATGCCCAAGAGCTTTGGAAACTTGATAATGAGGATTTCAAAATCCATGCTGCGGAAAGAGGATAGGTTGTTGCAGAAGACATGGGTGGATTTGGAAAATCGCTGCAACATATGACGTGTTGCAAAGTGGGTGCATATAGAGCACTTGTAATCTCGTGTGAAATAACTGAAAGACGTTGTTGATTGCAATTCTTTATTACGCATTCACACGAAATATAAATCCTGAACTGTGGGCCATTGAAGCTCTTATCCTATGTAATATTTTCACTGGTAACGCCTTTACGTGTTCGCCTCTTTAGGAACCACTTCTTAAGGCCGCTTGTGAAAGAAATTTCACTGCCTTGCATAGAGATTTACTTCTGCTTCTTATAGTCCATTTTTCTTTATATGCCTCCTGCTTCATGTGTGGGAAATCCTGCAATTCGGTTTTCGTTTCCCAGACTATAGAGACTTATATTCCACACTTCCCCTATTTGATGTTGCGTAAAGAATTTGTCCAGGATGTGTCGTTACAGTAACCAAAAAACGTACTTTTTGGTAAGATTTTCATGCCGTCTCATTTTCAACTTTTTATATATTCTGGCCTTGCCAAAGGCGATTTTCCCTACTATCAACTGAGGAACGGACGTTGGAAATGGGCTACTAAAAACCGCAACCAATCTAAAATGAACAGAGTATCGAGAATCGTTGAATTCGAATTCACAATGTTGGCAAAATCGCGTTGTTTCATGGTTACTGTTTGTGTGACAGCTGAATTAGTATTAAAAGAGGTCTTCAATTCACGTCTCGTCACGACTGAAGTCTAGCCGTCACTGGAAATTTGACCAAGTTATTAATATTTTCGCGCGGCTTCAATTTTCGTGCGGCCTGGCGTGAAAACCTACGCGTGTTTGTAGCAGTACATTTCGATTGCCTGTGTGTGTGTGCGTGTGCGTGTGTGCATGTATCATGCAAGAATTGGGTCAGTTGTTTAATGCGCTATACACACAAGAATTATCGGTTCGACTGGTCTCCATGTCGCCACAAGTATGAAAAATTTCTGCTAACGTAGACGTCTATTCCGCGCCAGGTTGTTCCCAGATTTGCTGTGTAGACATCATTAAGTTGTTTGTTTGTCGTTGTGTCCCATGTACATATATTACCGCTTATTGGTATTGTATTATTCGCCTTCAAGTTGCTAGGTGCTCGGACTGGTAGTCACCGGGTAACCAGAGCGGAGGCTCGTGTTCAAATTAGGGCCAGTTTCAGTGGGATACGTGATGGGTGAAGTGGATGGAGACAGGTTTCTCTCCAATTACTTCCTTTTTTTTCGATTTCTTTAATGCACCAGCGTTGCGCACTCATATATTATTCATATACCAACAGCAAGTTCGTTTAACAGGGCAATTCTTTCTCTCTCCTACCTCTCTCTCTCTCTCTCTGTCTCTCGCCACGTCAGGTTGCTACATGATAGTAACCTTCGGCAATACACGGTAAAAAAAATAACTATATAACACATGATAAGTAATTATATACTGCTCGATTCCTCCCGGCAACTAGACCAGCGAAGAAAGTGTTAAAATCCTGTAGAGGTAGAAAGAATCTCTGCACTGCTACGATATAGAGTATCACCTATATTATTGTACTCTTCACGCTCCTGTGTATATATTGAAACGTTGTAGTGTAGTCGGTTATAAGAAACGTAAACACCATTTGAAAAAAGTAACTCCTTTATCCTGAGAGCAAGTATGTTTTGCAAGCGGTCCAGGAATTCCTTGCTTTTTTTTTCCGAATCGGCTCCTCATTAGCAAGCCGCCCTGTCTAAACTCCAGGCAACATGATGACCCACCTGTGTCCCTCGTGACATTATGAATATTCACTCGTCTGCTTACTGTTGATAATTTGTGCAGATTTCCTATAGGCAAGACATAAAATTACGGTCACACTGTGGAGGGCTTACCGTATCATTATTTACAACTCCGACAGGAAGAATGACAAATTTATCGTACCCTTTCAAACTGTGCTCATTTGACCGTCATAATGCATGTGCAAGGTTTGTAAAAATAACAATAATTATACACAATTTGTATATTCTTATAGACAGAAGAGAAGTCTATATAAGGCATTAGCAATATGTGTATGTACCGCAATTTGTGGTCGAGTAGCTAATAAGAAGCCAGTCCATAAGGAAAATGAACTTGTGAAATAGCGAGCCAACAAGAGCGCACAGCACGCTTGCGATGATGGCATTGTGTAGCGGGAACTTCAAGCTTTATTCTGACACTAGCAGCATCACGCCACCTCAATTAGTTACCGATTTATACGCGCTTCAATGAGTGTGTGTTTAGTACCCTCGGCAATTTTTTGCAAGTTGAAAAATGAAGGATCTTGAGGAGCAACGCCTTCGCGTCAAATTCTGTTTCAAATTGGGAAAAACTTTTACAAAGACTTTTCAGATGTTGCAACAGGCTTATGGAGAGGATTGTTTGAGCCGTACGTAATGTCACGAGTGGTACCAGCGTTTCAAATCAGGCAGAATGTCCGTCGAAGACGACTTCAAATCTGTACGGCCTTCCACATCAATGGACGACGATCACGTTGAGAAAGTGGTTGCTGTGTTTCGTCAAAATCGTCGCCTAACTGTCCGTGAAGTTGCCGAAGAAGTAGGAATCTGTAAAAGTTCGTGCCACCTAATTTTGACCGACAAACTGCAGATGCGTCTTGTTGCCCAAAAATTTGTGCCGCGTCTGCTTACAGATGCACTCCTTATCCGTGGATTTTTGACGAATCATGAGATGACTGTAGTCCCCAAGCCTCCCTACTCTCCAGATTTGGCCTCTACGGACTTTTTCTTGTTCTTGATATTGAAATCCTAACTAAAAGGTAGCCAATTTCAGAAGGTTTCAGGACGCGTTCCAGAACTGAAAAAAAACGTAGGGAGCGGTGTATCAAGAGTAGAGGGGGGGGGGGGTACTTTGAAGGAGACAAGTTTGATTAAGTTTTAATTTTAAAAAAATTAATGAGTTCGGTTTCTTTGTGGACTGCCCTCGTATTGCTTATTTGTGTTCCGAAGTTCTGTTATGAACTCTCGGTAAGGAGAGGATGCGGATGGTGCCGCACTCTACCATCCGCACCGTACACACGACCTACGCAGCGGCTCTCAAGACCACCACCCATCCAAAAACTCGGTGCAGAAAACCATATGCTGCAACTCAACATCTAATGCTCCTGATGATGGGTGTATATACCCTAAACATGTCGAGCTAAGAATACTTCAATAAAATTACCTAGTTGCATCAAGTTGGCATTTCACTTTATTTCATGAGGAATATGCACGGTCAAACAACCCTCAACTTCGATAATCCTTAATATATTTACACATTTTACATACAGCAGTCTTAATTTCGGAAAAATGTGATGACATATAGAGTTATAAGTTTTGTAATTTCCTGAATGTGGCATGCCACATAGAAACGTTCATGAGCTTCCTTGCAATTCTGGCAAACTGTTCTTACGTAACCAACGCTGTAATTGGCTTATATATAATTTCGGTCTCATTTCCTCTTACTGAAAAGTCTAATCGTTGGATGAGCCTGCTGGTAATTAGTAGAAACATTGTTATTGATTCCGAGAGACTTACTTTACGCTAACAGCTATAGATGTGAAAATTTGAGTTACAAATCTAATGAAATGTAGTCTTGTGGACATAAATCACCTCAATCATTCATATGTTTAAGAAATCGTTATTCGGCGAAAGATTAATCCTGAATATAAAGACGGACAGAATATTTGTTAAAATAAAAACAGGGAATTCTGCTACCTAGAAACAACCTTTCGTCAAGAAAAGGCTATCTAAACAGTACTTTACAAATTACTTTTACCTCCCAGCAAACACACTGCATTTTCGTGACGAAGATCAATCGCATAATATTATTTATGGTAACATTTCGAATTTCTTTTTTTCTGAGAATGAGGCGAAACACACAAGTAAAGTAAGCGGAAAAAATGTCACGTTATTTATTGGCCACTGTGTCGTAAAGAGTTAAATTTTTCTTATGGCTAAGACATATCCGATATTTTCAAGACGTTGTGTTTGCCAGATATTTTGAGACCTGTCTAAGGTCGTGAACGATTGTAGCTAAAGTATTATAGAAATATTTGAAATTATGTCATTTTTTTGTATGACAAAAAAACCGGTACATAGTTAGACATATATCCTTCGCAGATAAAAATCACGAGTTTGCTTAACGCAATATATTACATGTTTTCCTTTTTTCTTGTTCTCGTACGAAGATACATCACCACATTATCACACATGATAATAGTGAACAGCATGAAGTTAAGGGCTAAAAAAAATTGAATTTCTATTCATTTTTGTTTCATGTTGATCCAGTAATTATACAGTATCCTTTCGTGATTTTGCTCTAATTACGAATGCGGCATCTATTTCTAGAACGTAATGGAAATTAGCTTCTGTTCTATTGCAGGTATAATTGCATTAGCTAAACAGACTGGAAGTTGTTCAGTTGTAAATCCTAACAAAAAAAAACTGTATAAATTAAACTAACAAAACAAAATAATGCTGTACATTAGTCTGGAAAATGTGCTGTAACTCCCAACCTCACAATGTTTCAATCTCAAACAGAAGTATACTTTACACCTTCAGACGGAGCGAACATTTTAGCCCACATTGACAGCTGAAGTATCGTTTACGGGGGCGTGCAAAAGGGAATTTGCGACCTGACACTCACTTCAACTCTGCAAAAATTCAGCTCTTAATTTGGTAGCTCTTTTCATATATACGCTTTGGTCTCTTACATGAATGTGTATGTCGCGAAAAACGCCTGTTAGCTTCGTTGTACCTTCCTGTCCCTCCGATCGCCCGTCTTTGTGTCCAAATTATCACCTTGGCTCCAACTGGACGGATTTTATTGAAATTTAATATTGGAGACTCGTATTAAAAACTGTCAAGAAAATCTAATTTCACTTAAAATTTGACAAAAATTCTTGGAGCTTTATATTGAGATCTACGTAGGTACTTGTTACTGTTGCCGGCAGTATAAATTCACCTCAGATCGCTGTCTTCCAGTCCACTGGTTTTGAGTCGTTAGGATAGCCGAGGAGGTATAAATGGTTACTAATATACAAGCATTTGTGCCTATCAGTAGCAATGCTTTCAGCATTTTACTTTGATCACAAAGTTATATGTATTTCAACAATACAAACGGAACACATTTTCGGTTTCCGCAGCAACAATGCGGAGTTCGACAATAATAATAAGAACTGTTGTTGCAGGCGATATAAATTCGGCATAAAATCGCTACCCTCCTGTGAAACAATATGAGTCAACTACCATAAACTGAGGTGGTATAAATTTCCGCTAACGCGCCATAATGTTGGGTTTTACGTACGTCCTGCTCTTCCTACCTTGTTGTTTCTCTGTTTGCTTACAGTCTATTGATTTTTTGTTTCACGTGCTGATATAATGAAGTGTTGGTTAATGCATGTGGCTTTCGGTGTTCACGTTAGCCAACAAGCATATAAATAGCCCATTATCGAAAGGGCCGATCTTTCGTTCCCCGGAAATTCGATTGCATGGAAATTTAATGTGTGAGTTAAAGCGACTTCCCTTGTTGCATTTAGATAAAACAAAGCGTGGCATTGAGTTAGCAATGCCGAGGCCGAGGGGGCGTCTGAACTTACTGCAGACTTGATGGATGACGCATTCTAAAGGTAAAGCAGTCCCGTTACAGGCCTGGACAGGCCCAGAGGGTTCCAGGAAGTTAAGGTTCCCAGATTTCGTGACAACGGCACAGGATGGTGGTAGGTTGTCAACCTTACGCACCGGCCGCCTTTACCCCCAAGAAATACTCCTGGTATTCATTTCTGTTAGAGACTGAGCCGACCCCAGGGCCATAGTGTGATCGGAGGTATTTTATGTCAATGAAAAATCCACTGACACCAGCTGGAATCGAACCAGCGACCTTCCGATTTGTAGCACGGCACCTTAACCACTGTGCTACCGCGGTCCCCGGATGATGCATTCTATGAATGTGTTTAGTGAGTGTGTGAATGGGATGGAGGGAGTAAAAGAAAAACTTCCGCATTCTCAAGATACGACCGCCAACAGACATGTTTAGTTTGAGAGCGGACTGCATCGTCCTCTTTTCAGGGTACCGGATTTCACCATATAGCCGAATATCTTGAATGAGTGAGAGTTGAGGATTAGTGCCGTCTGGGATGCGACCCCACGTTCTTTGGCAGATAGATGGCAACTTTAAGGAAGAACCTGCTCTCTCCATCTTCAGAATGAGTGGTATTACCTCCAGTACAGTGTTTATCGTGCCTCTCTCTCATGCAAAGAACACAGCCAACAGCACATAGAAATCTTCGTCGTAAGTGAGGTATCTTCTGTTTTTACACTTCTTCAGTACAAGTGCTCGGACAATACCTTTACATAATCCATGACCACTTCGTACATCGTTTACTGTTGTTCAGGTTCAGTCGTTCTGCCTTTCGGCGTTATGGTATATGCTTGCAGTTATAGCTGTTAAATATCCCTGTTCCAAAGAACTGCCATGCCAATAACAGCAGCAACGTTTCTTGATTCGGGGTTCGCCATAGTCACATCGTACGTGTTCTTGTGCGCTGTTATGCATTTCATAAGAATGTAGTTCGTACCTCACAGAGAACACATTATGGTTCCAACAGAACGGTCATTTCGTGAATAATATGTACGGAAGTAACATCTGCTTATTGTGATAATCGTGTGGAAAACACAGATATACTCTTTGGTCAGTATATATGCTGAGTGTTAAGTGTTAAACCTGGCAATTCATACAATTACCACTAGGCATTAAGGATTACAGACGCCATTCTCTGTTGTCAACTGCAGTTGAAATCAACAGTCTATCGCTGCTGAATATCAGTTGCCATGATTTTACAGGTCAAGGGTTTTACGTGTACTTTACAGGCACAGAGAGCATACACTAGTCAACTATCCACACATGATGTATTATAGTACCAAAATAATTAATGACGAGGGCATGTCGTGAACATTTGTCGAACTAGTTCCCAAGTATAGTCAGTGTGAAAACGACATTTGGCTTACTGATACTGTCCTGTTTTGGGATTGTGACAAAGTGAGGAATTTTCCTATACTTTCGACATTTTGTAGAAACCTTGTGTTTCCATTTTCAGTGCAGCCTACTTCTGCATGTTTTATGACCCATAAGCAGAAAAGACCTTAACAACGTACCGCTGTGTAAGCATGAAATTGTCAATCGGCCAAAATATTTTGTATTTGCAATATATACAAGCACGTGAATACAACAGTAGTTTGTATTCTGTACTACTTATCTTTTGGAATTTATCGTTTTGTGTTAAAACATTGAAATACAAAACTAAACACACAATTTCGACTACTCGGTTAAAAAGATGGGGAGGTACAAACTGAGTTCATTTCATTAAGACGGTATGTTCTGAACCCAACGGCATGGTATAAAAGTCGAAATTAGCCGTTGCCTTCCCATAATTTTACCTGGAATGAAAACAGGCTTAATTTTCGAAACATTATTTACTTCTGAATGTCACATAGGCCTACCGTCGTTAGAAAAATGTAGAACTAAATTCTGGTTTTGATACCAAACATCTACAATTGCGTGCGAGGCTCAAATCCACGTTGTAGGAGGACCAGTTCACATTCATAAATTATAGGGGAGTCAAGGGCAATAAACTAATGATAAACTCTTAGACGTTAACTGACTTCCGGCGACTAACATGGGTTCAGGACTTAAGTATTTTCACTTCTTAATTGCGCTGGTATTTCCCCTCCTCAGTTGCGACGTTCTGTTTAACTCACAAATGTAACAGTTAATTATCTAACTAGGTGTCACTGAACACGTCTGTAGACGTTCATATTGAACCACCTGGTAAAGAAAGCGTCTGATTTTAAGAGAGGGGAGGGTTGCACGGTGGTGACAGTATATTGTATGAGGTGCCATATAGTTTGGTAAAAACTCTGCGAAGTTTGGCAGTAATCTGCGTTCACTGGGGTCAAAGATTTAAACCTGATTATAGGGTAGCAGTTGCTTCCAAAACATCGTCTCCTCTGTAGACCGCAAGTCGTCTCTATCCTGAGGCAGTTGAATCCAGTCATTGCCTTGAAATTCTATTTCTCTGCAGTCTAAGTTAGCAGTAGAACTCCCATTTCCTTCCTCGCCCAGGTTAAGGAGTTTTACCTTCTCTTATTTTTTCTAAGTAAAATTTTGTATGCTTGTCTATATGTCCCCCTCCCCCCTCCCCAAATTCATATTATGTATTTAATCATCTGGAAAATTTTTGTTGAAAATACCAATTATAAAGTTATTTATAGTGTAATTTTCTCCATCGTTCTCCTCCTTCTTGTCTGTCTTCTCCAGTTCTATTTGTCCGGTCTTACTTTCTGATATCTGCTATTTGTGTCCTGTCCCAAAGTGTGGTAGACGAGACAAGATGTAAATTATACCTGTTTCATGTCATTACTTTGTGTTTTGTAACGCATAACTTATCATTTTCTCAACTTCACAACATGTTTCGTTACTGTAGTAACACCTTCAGCTGAAATTGCTGTACCTGTGTTAAGTGCTATGATAGATACAATACATTTTACTCACATTTTTTACTAAGCTTTGTGTTAAAATTGAAATTGAAATTATACTAATTTACAGTGTGAAATAATGAAGAAATAAACTGCCTTGGAATTAAATTCCTATCGTAATGCTGTCTTGAATCGATTACTTTTGTAGTAATTTGTGGAAAGATGAAAGTATTTTACTTTAAGCTGGTGCGGTGCTTCAGAAACCGTAATGAACAGTAAGAAGAGAAAATTATTCACAAAATATTAAGTAAGAGTGAAATATACAGTCACGATATTTAGATAACGAAATGTGTCACTAAGGTACACAGTAATTTCACATAAGTATATTTTCGTTTGGGTTTTTATTTGTCCTTTGTTAATTTTTGACTGAAGAGTACCTAGCTTAGTTGGGACGTGCCTGTTCTGTACGTGAGGTGGCAAGATCATTGCATTTGTTCGGTTTCTTCCCTCAGTCCACTATCACTGTACAAGTGAATCGCTCCTAGAATTCCGGCCGAATATTCTATCGGCAGAAATTTCACAGATGCCCTGCAACAACAAGTAACTTTCGAAAAAGCTTAGACAAGTCTATTTCAGCCTCCCACCTGACACATAATAAGCTATACGAGATAGATTTGTTGATTACTTAGTAATGCTGCTTCATCCGCAGAGGCTATTCAACCTGCAGTGAGGTGCAAACGAATGGAGAGGGGCTTCTGTATTTCGAACTGTTTGCACTGGCGGCTTGTTTTGAACAGTTCTAATGTACGAGTATTCGTGTTGGAAACATTTCCTTGCAATACCCTTACGTGTTTCGTGTCTGCAAGTTCTTTCATCAATGGCATGCACGCTAGGTAGCTGATTTTGTAAACCTTAGTATTTTAGATTGCGTTAAAATGCAGGTTTATAAACACCTTTCATTAACATTAAGTGAAATATATTTTCTCTCGCGAATCTTGATTACTATACAGCTTTGTTCGTATAGTGTTGGTGTAAAGAAACTTGTGTCTTCAAATAACACAGATATTAAACTGAGGTGGTATAAATGTAATAACTTTTTATTTATGTTTACAATTCAACAACATTGGTGAGCCCTCGCTTAGAGTATTACATCATTTTCCAGACACCTGCCCTTCTTGAACTGTTATGTTTATGGACGGTTCTGGTTTCATTCCACGTCGGCAGCTGAAGGGGAAGAACTGGAGTTTGAACTTTGGAGTCCAGGAATTGAATTTCGAATAAGATACATTGTTGTTCTCTGTGGTAAACCATAGTCTCTCTGGGTAAATGCCGATAAAGTAACTTCGAATATGTGAAGGTCACTTCCTAGGACAGTGCTTCCAGCTCATCTTATCAATCAACTCTCAACAACATGCCTAGTTCACATTTCAGTTTCCAGAAGCCGTATTTAATTTTGGCAACTCCGTTCGATTATACAGGGTGTCCCAGGAGGAAAGGTCAATATTCTGGGAAGTCATAGTATCGGTCATTCTAAGCAAAAATATTTATATAAACATGTGTCCTATTCCGAACGGTTTCCAAGATAGAGTTATTTGAATGTACAACCGCAAAACTGTTGATAAGAAAGAGATATTACGTGTACGTACTGTTTCTAATACCGATATTTATTATTCAAGTGACAGAGTTGGTACAGTTTATAATAAATGTTCGAAAATTCCACCGTCAACATCAATGCACTTTGCAACTCGTGTGAAGACATGGTGTGTTGTTCGTCTGAGCGCGTCTTGACTTTCCTTTATGCAGGCGATAACATCCAGTATGTTAACGAGCAGTTCGTCTCGTGTATCTACTTTCTTTCTGTACAATTCACTCTTCATCAAACCCCATAAACAGAAATCTAACGGGGTTAAGTCTGGAGATCTTGGTGGCTAGTTAATGGTACTGCCGCAACCGATCCACCTATTAGGGAAAGTGTCATTGAGATATTGCATCACATGTCGGGTATAATGAGAAGGGGCTCCGTCATGCTGAAAGTACATAGCAATCCGTGTAGCCAAAGGAACATCCTCTAGTTGTTCTGGTAATTCATTTTGCAGGGAGTGTAGGTAATTTTGACCTGTCATAAGAGCGTCTAAAATAACGGGACCAATCAACATGTCATCGATCTTACCGCACCACA
>Ga0123352_10012079_pt1 | contig 13639 bp, 9 predicted proteins | sample TergutLab28metaG_FD_89700 | JGI IMG/M metagenome (GOLD analysis project Ga0123352, IMG submission 89700) | Labiotermes labralis P1 segment gut microbial communities from Petit-Saut dam, French Guiana - Lab288 P1 | ecosystem: Host-associated > Arthropoda: Insects > Digestive system > Gut ...
AAAGCAAGTATGGATGGCGTGACGATTCCGCTGCTTATGTTACGTTGATTGATTTTCTGCAACGCAGATTTGTTTAAAATGTCCCGCGTTGGACTTTATTTTGGCTCGTTCAATCCCGTTCATAACGGGCATTTGGCGATTGCCAAGTATATGCTTGAACACGCTCCAATTGATGAGCTTTGGTTTGTTTTGTCGCCACAAAACCCGTTGAAAAATCCGAAAGATTTGTGGTCAAACGAAAAGCGTTTTGAATTTCTGAAATCCGCTATTGATGGGAAACCCAAAATGTCCATTTGTACAATTGAATGGGATATGCCTAAGCCTTCTTACACGATTGACACACTCAAAAAATTGTCAGAATTGTATCCAAACACAGAATTTTCAATCCTTATGGGCGCCGACAATTTGGAAAAAATCGAACAATGGAAATCGTTTGAAACTATTTTGAATACTTACAAATTTTTCGTGTATCCTCGTCTGAATGCTGTGAAGAATCAATACTTTCAGCATCCGAATGTAGTGGTTTTTGATGCGCCGTTGTTAGATATTTCATCTACCCAAATTCGTTCGGTCACATTGTAAAAAAACGTTGGAGCACAAGATTTGTACCCCAACGTAAAAAAATGATGTTACTATTTTTTTTATTGTTTCACGATTCTTGTCGTGAGATTTCCAACTTGTAGAATATACATGCCTCTTGGCAGATGCTCAAGATGAATAGTCTCGTTTTGACTTGTTATTCTTTGTGTGTGAACGACAGCACCGTTCATATTCAAAACATTCAAAATACTACCCTCTGCATCAACGATGTTTATATGGTCGGTGAACGGATTCGGGTATACTTGTAGACTTGTATTCTGTATTTCAGCAATATTCGTTTGGTACGGATCAGCTTCAAATTCTACAGTTACTGTGGCTTCTGCATCTATGTTTTCCAATCTGAACGTGTTAGTCGTATTGTTTTCAACAATTTCGCCATTGTGTCTCCACTCTCTTACACGGAAATATGTAGCCGGAGTAGCCGTGAATACAACGTTTACACCTTCTTCTACTTCTGTACCTGTGGTAATGTTATGCTCGGCACCCTCAACTCTTGCTGTGAGCATTCCGCCAAGGGCGTGCATTACACTAAACGTCATTGCGAAAGTTGCTGTACCTACCGTTACATTCGGAATTTCAAGGAAAATAGTATTTTTATTGTTTGCGATTCCGAAAGTGGTGTCTTGCCCTGCAACTACGTAGTCCCACCATGCTTCTGTACCATCTTCATCATGGAACACGTGGATATTGGTGTTTCTGCCTCTTTGGAATTCTCTTAATGTACCCGGAACCCAAAGGATGGCTATACCTTCTTCTGCGATAATAAGATTTGCAGGTGCTGCGTTGCCCCCGGATGCTGATATTACGTTAGCCATACTCGAAATTGTTCCTGCACCAAACACAACACCACCTTCAATCACAACAGTTGTCCCTCTAATCGCTCTGTGGTCGTTCGTTCTTACTATTCCACCTTTTATCGTAATAGCACTACCACTTGCCGCCACTGTGTTAATTGCCGGTTGTGTTTGTGTATTTATCATTCCACTTTCAACAATAATGTTGCCGGTATTAGTTGCCGTTGACAAAATTCCATTGACTGAAATCGCATTTGCTCCAGTCGCACTGACAAGTCCACCGGTAATCGTAACAGATCCATTTTCAGCAAGAATTACCGCATGAGTAGCAAAGAATACCATTTCGTTAAGGGTATTGATAATTGTACCATCGGAAACTATAAAATCACCGCCACCGGCAATAGTTACAGTGTTTCGTGCAGAACTTGTATATTCTGCTTCCCAAATAACAGTCGCATCTTCAGCAATGTTCAACGTAATCGCTAAAGTGTCATTATCAACTTTGCTTTCACTAATGATAGTAACTTCTATACCGGCAGGAACTACCAACGTGCCTGTAGCACCCGCTGCAATAGTTATTTCTGCATTTTCGGTAATTGTCGGCGGAAGATCGCTGTCCCAAAGCGAAGTCAAGTTAATAGGCATTTCGACGGTTATACCCGGAATTTCGAGGAAAATAGTATTCTTATTGTTTGAAATTCCAAAAACAGTGTCGTCCACAATATTCCACCACGCTCTTGCATCACCATCGTTGTGAAGTGCGAGAAGATTTGTGGAAGAGTCTCTGAAAAATTCGGTTTGGTCTGAATTTCCACGTTGATGCCAAGCGATAACTACACCGTTTCCGGTAATGTTAAGACTTGCAGGTGTAGCACTTGCCAAACCTGTTGCAGCAGAAATTACATCGGTTGTATCTGCGGTAATACTTCCGGTTGTTCTTCTTTGAGCACCAAATATGAGCCCATCTACAACATTTACAATATCAGCTCTCATTGCTCTCGCATTTGCGGCTCTTACGATTCCACCGCCTTTTACAGTAACAGGAACGGCAGTGCTATTGGCATGGAGCATAATCGCCGCACCACCTACGGTGCTTACAAGTCCTCCGTCAATCGTGATATGGCCGGCAGTATTAGTTGTAGTTGACCAAATTCCCTGAACCATACCGCCTGTAGTGGTGGCACTAACTGTTCCACCTAAAACGGTAACAGACCCGTTTGCAATGTTAATCACTGAACCGACAGCTATAGCAGCAGTATTGACGATTGAACCGGAAACCACTAATTCACCACCACCAGTGATGATTACAGAATTTTGTGCAGCAAACGTTGTCGCATTTGTGTAATTCGCTTCCCAAATAACAGTCGCATCTGCTCCAATGTTAAGAGTAACCGCTCTATTTGCATTATCAACCAAACCAGCGCTGACGATTGTTATTCCCGTAGCAGCAGGAATTTCTAAGGTGCCTTCCGCACCTGTGGCAATAACAACGGTATCGCCGTCAGTAAATGTAGGCAATGTGCCTCCACTGCCATCCCAGGTGTGTTTTGTTTGAGCATTTGCCGAGAAAGCAAAGCATAATGCAACAACAGCAATTATTATCGCTATCGTTGTCTTGAGATTGTGTACTTTTTTCATAATTCTTGGGTTGTTAAGTTATAAATTAGGTGCTAATTTTGGATATCATTAACTTCGTTTTGCCTTCTAACGACCGATCGCCACTCGCTTTCAATACCTCTCATTTGTTCGTCATGTATAGCTTGTGTTTTTTTTGCGTTTTCTTCATCGCCAAGCATGCGATAAAGCATGGCTGTGGTGCGATACGTATTTGCTCTAATTCTGTTGGGGCGTTCTCCCGTATGCCGCTGTTGTACATCTTTCATCAAAGCAAGGCTTTGGTTCAAAATATCTTTATCGGATGTTCTTGTTGCGATATATCGTACAGTTTCATCTACAAAGCGAACTGACGAACGTCCTAATGCGTTTATTTGAGCGAAAGAGCTTATGCTACTGAGTGCACCCTGCCATTTTTCGTCTAATTTCTGTTCGTGAATGAACAACAATGCCCTTTGGGTTTCCGCACGCCTTAAATTCGCAATATCTATCAGCATTCTCAATCGGTTAATTTTATCTCTGTCGTCATTCAGTGGTAGGATATTTCCGTCCGCATCTGTTTGCAGTTCGGCCAATCGTTCTACCGCTCGGTCTAATGCTGTTGATAATTGGCGCTCCAAACTGTGTCCGTCTGCATTTGCTCTGTGAATAAGTCTGTTTGTATTTCTTAGCACAAATTCAAATTGAGAGGAATACGGATCAGTGATGTGGGCACCCACAATTGCCCAGTTTTTCGGAGTCAATAACGAATCAAGCGGAAGCGTTTCCAAGTATTCGGTCACAACAGCTTCGAGTTCTCGTCTCTGTAACGCCGCCTCAAGAGCGGTTGTAAATCTGATTAAAAACTCAGGATCTCTGTCGCCGGCTTTATATCTTGCTCTCAAAACTGACAGGCTTCCGCCTTCAACTCCGGCTTTCATTTCGGCTATTAGTGCGGAACCATCTCTAAACCCTGCTATTTGATGTACTACATTTCCATCCCTGTCTATCAACAACATCGTAGGAAACCCGGGAATGTAAGCTCTGTAACGTCGTAACAGCTCTATGCCCTCGCCTCTTTCCATGTCAAACTGCACATTGATGAAGTTTGCGTTAAAAAAATCACCCACTTCCTGAAGCGGAAAAACGTCTCTTTTGAGTCTTCTGCACGGCCCACACCAAACTGCATAGCTATTGAAAAAAATCAATTTGTCTTGCTCTGCTGCCATTTGGAGTACCTCATTCCATACAGGATTTTCAACAAAGTTGATACCCTGTGTCGACACAGATTTTGTGACAAAGAGGCATGAAAACAGAAGTATGGAGAGTTTTTTCATGGCTGTAATCGGTTAATGTCTTGTGCTACCATTGTTGAAAAAAATCGGGCGATATCGGATCGTTGGGATGGTTATTATTTTGTGTAGCAACCACGTCTAAGCCTATCACATTTTGAAGGAATGGCAAAAGTATCAATGCTCGCTGACGCACCAATGGAAAGCGTGTAAACAAGTTTGTAATCTCCGTTGCAGGTTCCTGCATAAGCATCAAAATAAAGTCTGCAAAATCCTGCAAATTCCCCGGAGCTATGCCCGTCGGCGGTGCAGCCGGATTTGGTAACCATCCCCTAACAAACCCGTCTCGAAGAGCTCTATATCTGAGTGTTGTGTATTCTCCCAAAGGGTCTTCCAGTCCGATGTCCGGAAAAACACCGAATTCAGTCCGGCTGCGTGACAAAATAAATGCCGTTGGTCTTGATGGAGCCGCATCGTAAAATCCACGAATAAACATTTCTTGAACTTCTACTCTGATTTGCTCCCATATTGAATCTGTAAATTCTGTTTGTTGTGGACCCACATTACTAAATATAATTGCGTTTTGCCGTGAAGCCACATTTATCAAAGCACTCGTTTCTAAAACGCCTGAGCGCAATGAATCTACCAAAAATATCTTATAAGGAAGATTTCTTCGTACAAACTCATCTTCGAAACGTCCGTAAAGATTTTCCAAAAGAAAAGTGAGTAGTGCTGCTGCATAGGGTTCCGAGCCAATTTGTGCCGGACTATACCAACTACGCCACTGTCCTGTCCATGTTGAACGTATTTCCCTTTCGGGAAAATCGAACCTAACGACCGTTGTATATCTGTCATAAAATTCTCTCATAAGTGCGGCCAACGAGCCCGACGGACCTCCTTCCGGAATTTCGTAAAAAGGTCTGTTTAGGTTAGGGTCGACTTCAAGTCTTTCCTCTGAACAAGCAGTCCATAGGAAAACTATCGGAACAACCCACATATATTTCAAAAAGTTCTTCATGTAGCAAATAATTTAGCGTTATACATTATTGAGGGGCTATATGATCTCTTGGATTGCCCACGATTAGATTGTTGTGTAAAAGTTCTGAGCGAGGTATCTGCAACGTCCAATTATTACTACCTTGCGGAAGGATATAGGTTTCGAAATCTGTGGTAGAAGTGTACAAACGATGTTCGAGTTGAGGCATGCCTTGTCTTCGCAAATCCCACCATCGCGTCGCTTCTTCGAAAGCGAGTTCACGGCGACGCTCGTCCCATATAAAGCTTATCAATGTTTGCCTGTTTGGGAAGTGAGCGGGTGTTAAAGGCACAAAGTCGGTAGCACGAATGCGGTTTATACGGAGTCTGTTAAGCAGGTCTATTGCTTCGACACTAACTCCGGTTTCTCTTCGTGCGTGAGCCTCTGCGAGATTCAGAAAAACCTCCACTGTTCTCCAATTTTCGCGATAGCCGGAGTTTCCTGCCGATCTAAATTTCATAGGACGATAATAGTGGTAAGTTCTGCCTTCATCTGTAATAATATCACGTTCGAAATAAGTCACCCGTCTCAAGTCGCTTTCCGTAAACAGAGACATTAGCGGCACATTCGGGGAAGGATAGTGCGGATGGGTTTGAGATAATGGGCGTGAAGTCCGAAAACCGAACGTGGAAACTGATGCATGCATGCTAAGGAACGGATACTCCGTGGTTCCCCCAAACGTGAATATGATTTCAGGGTTGTTCGCCAAGTTAAGCATAAAAATACTACCGGAGGTTGTCAATCCAAAACTTTCTTCAGCGTAATGGTTTAAATCACGAATAAAAGAAAAATGCCTTATAAACTCCTCTCCGACCCGTATTACATCGTCCCATTTTTCTTGAAAAAGGGCAACACGGGTTTGGAGAAGCATCAGTGCGGCAGGTCCTATAAGGTGCCTGTTTATTGATACTTCTGCTCTTGCCATGTGATATTCCGCAAGAGCCAAATCTTCTTCGATGCGTTCGTAGATAAACCCTACGGTTGAACGTGCACGAGGCTGTCTGGTTATTTCCGGAGAATCAACCCAAATAACACCAGGCATGTTGAGGTTTTCAAGCGACCAAGGAACAGCATACGTATTGATGAGGGCAAAGTAGTGGAATGCCCTAAGCGTGTACGCCTGTGCTGCCAAAAAATGAAACCGTCCGGTTTGTGCTTCACTAAACTCCATGTAGGGCAGCCGGCTAATAATGATATTACACCCAAGTATATTTCGATACCTCCCTGCCCAAAAATTGTCGGTTAGACGCTCCTCAATATCCATGTGCCAACGGAATGCCTGTCTACCTTCGCCGCCAATCATATCAAAATCGTCATCTGTCGACTGTTGACCCAAACCTTTCTCGAGAGCTCCCATTTCTACATCGTCTGTCATCAATACAAACCAAGCCAAGTCGCTTGCAAACGTTCGCGGATACCCTTCTTCATAAAGTAGCGGTATAAATTCCAAAACGTGCGTAGGAACCAACAAGTCTCCGGATGTTTCCATAAGCCAGTCATTGCATGATGTCAAACCAATCACACAAAAACCTATCATCATCTTTTTGAAAAATTTATTCATAGCAAACAGCATTTTAGATACTTAAAGTTACGCCAAACGTATAAGTCGGCAAATTGGGAATTCTTGCATTAGCACTTTCCGGATCAACACCCTCCCATGCTCTATCGGCAATAGTAAAAACATTGAGAATTTGCATATTGATTCTCAAACTGCTTATACCTAACCGCCTTGTAAAGTCTCCGGTCAAATCATAAGACAAACGTATTGATCGCAACTTCAGAAAATCTGCTCGTGCCACTCGTATGTCGCTCAAATCGTAGAAATAAGTGGGGCGTCGGATAGGCATATCCGTTCTAGCTACAACACCTCTAGCTGCAAGGTCTGTGTGAGCTAATCTATCCATAAGCTCACGATCGAAGAATGCCGGAATGCTGGTGTGTTGTTCATCTCCGGGCTGTCGCCAACCGTATAAATGCCTAACGGAAACATTTCTCATTGGGTTAAATGCTGCTCCGGCTAACGGCATATCGCCATAAATTCCCGGCAAACGCTTAACATTTCCGATGTTATAGGTAAATCCTAATGTGAGATGAAAGCGTCTTCTGAAAGAGGTATTGATGTCAAAACCTCCGTATAGTGTGGGGAAAATACTTCCCGAATAAACTAATCTCATGTGATCCTCCTCACCCAAATGCACTCTTCGTCCATCTGCCGCATAAAACAAGGCGTGACCATTCTCGCTCGACAATCCTGCAAATTGAAATGAATGCATGGCACCTGCGGGAAGACCTTCAACAACGTGCATGCCTGAAAGTAATCTATCAAGTACTTCTGAGTCTGAAAAGGCGTCGGCTTCGCCCAGTAAAATTTCATTGATGTTACGTCCAAAGTTTACTCCCAAACTGAACATCCAGTTTCTGTTATCTACAAATGTGTACTGCAAAAATCCATCCACCCCACGATTGACCATTTCCCCTACGTTAAATAACAATAGTGGGCGTCCGGTATGGCTTGGCACCGCCCTGTGCATAATCAGATCTTCGGTAAATCTACCGTACACATCGACTCCTCCTCTCAAACGCCCTCTGAAAAGCGTAAAATCTAAAGCAACATTCCATGAAGATGTTCGCTCCCAACGCAATTCAGGGTTTGGCAAACGAAAAATTTCATGCCTTTCAAGTTGACTTCTAGGATCGCGAGGTGTAGTAGGATGGATGCGTGTGATCAGATTTGGAGTCATATCATCATGTATATTACCCTGCAAACCATAGGAGGCACGAAGCGAAAGAAGGTCTATCCAGCTAACATTGTTTCTTATAAAATTTTCTCCGCTAATATTCCATCTTCCGGAAACCATCCACGTAGGTAGCCATCGATATCTTGGATCTGACCCAAATTTGTTGGAACCGTCCGATCGCAAACTCGCATTAAATACATATCTCCCCTGAAAACTGTAGCTGAATGTTCCCATGAAAGAAGCAACGTTTGCGACTCTATTCGTGATAGTCGGATTTAAAGCTCCCGTTTGCACAAATCGCTCTATAAAACGTTCAGTATATACCGGCATGAATACCTCGCCCCATTGAGGATTCCAGCCATAACCTGTAACCGATTCGCCGGTAAATCTGTTAGACCTTGCTTCAAATGCGACAAAAGCAGTTATCGAATGAATACGATTAAATGTTTCACGATATTCTAAAGCATTTCGTATAGTCCAATTTATGGCATTCGTATTATTTAATAACAATACTCCCCCAATAGGTAAGGCTGAAAGATGAAATTCAGGCCACATCTCATCAAATATACCATAGTCGTATCCACGCAAATTTGCAACGGCATTAGAACGCTCTGTTGCCCAAGTTCTGCGTGTCGAATTGCTAATGCTGTAAGAAAACGTACCTCTGTATTCTAATCCCCGAATACCTGGCCTCGCAGTCAAAGATATCAACGATTCAAAACGGTCAACAGTGGCAATATTTCCAGTGTTGCTAATCTCTTCCAAAATGTTGTGACGGATAGGATGCCGTGGTTGTTCAATAGCAGAAGCATTAATATATCTGTAATAAGAGCCATCCTCGTTAAAAAGTGGCAAAGTTCGAGCTGTATTGAACGCATAATTGAATGGATTGACACCTGGGCGATAGCCGGTATTTGTACTTGTACTATATCGAAGTGTTCCGCTCACATCAAGCCATCTGGAAAGTCCTGCATCAAATCGTCCCATAAAATTGAAGCGTTCACTCTGCGAACCTATAGCACCGCCTCTCTCATCATTATAGCCTGCCGAGAAAAAATATCTAACGTCTTCCGTTCCTCCGGAAACAGCAAGTCTGTGGGATTGGGAGATATCGGCTGTGAAGAGTTCTTGAAACCAGTCGGTATTACGAATTTGCATTTCCGATACCATCTGCTCAAACTCTGCTTGTGTGATTTGTTTGGTCATAAGCAACTGCCAAGCTCCCTCAAAAGTGTGTCCGATGGGAACCCTCTCATACCCTATTCTTGATTCTACAATCTCTCTTGAGAGTTGCACACGTTGTTGAGAATTCATACGATCAAAATTGCGAAATGATGGACGTTGTCTGAAAGTCAAACTTCCAGAATATTCCACCCTTGCAGGGCCCGGCGATCCCCTTCGTGTTGTGATAACTATAACACCGTTTGCTGCTCTAACACCGTAGATAGCAGTAGCAGAAGCATCTCTCAAAATAGTAATGGATTCTATATCTTGCGGATTCAGCCCGGAGATAGCATTTCCGATAAGATAAGGTGCATCCGCACTATTGATTTCGGAAGCATCGAAGGGAACGGCTTGTTCAATGATGACACCATCAACAACCCAAAGCGGTGCGGCGTTGCTGGAAAGTGTCGCATTACCACGAATACGAATTTGAGCTGCCTCGCCCGGCTCGCCCGATGTCATAGCCACCGACATTCCCGGAACAGCACCCTGCAACATGGCATCAATCGAAGAAACTCCGGAAAGGATAATGTTTTCAAGATCAAGCGTGAAAGTAGAGCCTGCAACTTCGTGCGGGCGAAAAGTTTGGTAGCCCGTAATTACGACAGCTTCAAGCATCTCAGCTGCAGCATACATCCTAACATCCATTCGCCTCCCGACAACAACAGGTAGTTCAAGAGGTTCGTAACCCAATATGGAAAACACAAGAACTGTCTCCGCAGAAGGAACTTCTATCGTAAAATCTCCATTAATAGACGTAATCGTACCCGTAGTAGTTCCTCTTATCGCTATCGTAACAAACGGAAGTGTTTCGCGTGTAGCACCGCTAATTACTCGCCCTGTAACTTGCTGCGGTTGAGCTTGGATAGCCGGAGGAGAAACAGCAGGAGCAGCAATAGCAACAGGTGATGACTCTCTTCTTACAGACAACACGATGCTGTTTCCTAATATCTGAAAATCGAGGTCGCTACCTTCTAACAACAAACGCAATGTGGCTTCTACCGTTCGTTCTGCTCTGGGTAGACTAACGGTCTTAACTCCTTCTGCTAACTCGGGAAATACCAACTGGAACCCGGCAGTTCTTCCTAAAGTGAACAATGCTTCTTCAAGTGGCTCGTTTGTAAAACCTATTGTAACGGTTTTTGTACGAATATCGTTATTTATTTGTGCTTGGGTTGCTCCATGGGCAAACAAGAAAAAAACACAACACAGTTTCGTGAATAGCTGCGTTTTTGATGATTTTGCTTGCTTCATAAATATTTGTTTTTGAGTTTATTTATTTTATACTTTTTATCACGTAGTTTTCCTCTCCGGCAGTAACGATGGCACCTTGCGAGGCACTCAAAAAAATCAATAATTCCTCTATGGAATTTCTGCTATCTAACAAAACGCTAATTCTTTGTCGCTTCAACTCTTCGTTGCTAAACACAATGTTAACGCCATGTCTAACGGCGAGTTCTTGAACAATATTGCCAAAAGGCATATTACGGAAAATCAGAAGATATGGTTGCAAAGCTTCCATTTCTATCACATCTATTTCTATTGCTTTCTTTTGGAAAGCATCGTATTCGAAACCGTAAGTAAACTGTTGATTGGCTTCTAAAATAGCGAGCAGTTCTCGGTCGTCTTCTACCATCACTTTTCCTTCTGCCACAGATATCGAAATCAAGGCTTCGCCCGGCTCTGCTCTGATTGAAAAAGTGGTGCCAAGTGCGGTAGTTCTAATTCTTCCGGTGTGAATAATAAACGGTTTGTTAGGGTTGTGGGCTATCTCAAAAAAAGCCTCCCCCTCTAACACAACTTCCCGCGTATTTCCGCCAAAATTGTTTTTTTGATTTAACAGGCTGCCGTCTTTTAGTACGACAATACTACCATCCGACAAGGATATCCTCGACTGCATTCCGGGTGGTTCTAAAATTTCTACTATTTCTGTGTACCCCGACCGGTCTGAGTTAATTGTCTGTACCATAAAATAAGCAGAAAGTCCGAGTAGCGGGAGTAATAGAGCTGCTGCACAACGATAGAAAAATTGCATAAACGACAATGGTTTTTTACGACTCGCTTGCATTTGTTGTTTGATACGAGCAGAAATTCGTTCGTAGTTTACCTTGTCAAAATTTCTGTAATCTTCGTCCCAATCCTGTTGTAGCAATTGACTAATGCACCCATCTTCCTGTTCGCTGCCAAGAAGAAAAATAATTTGATGCAACTCTTCCTTTGACAACTGTGCGTTTGGCTCGCTAAATTTGTCAAAGAGTGTAGATAGTTCTTTTTCGTTTTCTGTTATCATGCCAAAATTAATTTGTGTTTATTTTGCCGTCTCTATATAATACGAACGAACTGCTCCTTTCGGTGAAGGGAAGGCAAAAAAAACGTTGTTCCGAAGTGAAGCGTTCGGCACAACAACTAAAAATCAGATTTTTAGAACAGAGAAAAACGTAATCAACGAAAACGTTACAGTCCAAAGTTCTTTTCCAAGTTGTTCACGAAGGTAACGCAGTGCGTGGCTGATTTGAGAATGTACCGTATTTTCAGAAATACCAAGTTTTTCGGCAATTTCTTTATAGGACAGTTGTTTTTCGTAACGCAATTTGAAAATTTCGCGTCTGCGTTCGGGAATATGAGTTATCAAATTGTTGATATACCGTTTTAAATCTTCATCAATTATAGGGGCTTCGCCATCTTCACTTACTTTAAAATTGTCAATCAACTGTTTCTCAAAAAGTAGTCTGCGAGCTTTTTGGCGTAGCACATCCAGAGCACAATTTTTTGCAATTGTAAACAAGTAAGCATTGGGTGAACGTTCGTGATCTATTATACCTCTGTTTTCCCAAATTTTCATAAAAACGACTTGCACCAACTCTTCTACATCTTCACGTGAGCGAAGCCTTTTGTACAAAAAACCGGATACGTGTTTTTTATAGGTGTCGAAAAATCGGTGGAATGCCTCATGGCTTCCTTTGCTTATAGCAAGAAATAGTTGCTTGTCAGAAATCAACTTCTCAGTGCTATTTTTGTTATTTTCCACAACGATTTTTTTTGCAAAGATACGAAAAAAAACGAATTTTTCTACCCAAATTCGGGAAACCCAATAACGCCAAACAATTTCAATGCCGTCAATATAACCACCACAAATATCAGCCAGCGAATAAAATTATTTCCCCATTTTATTCCGAAGTGTGTGGCTAAACTTGCTCCAATTACGTTTCCAATGGCGTGGATTAAGCCGTAACTCGCCATTTTTAAGGTTAAATCTCCGTTGAAGATAAAAAATCCAATAGCAAACGGTGAATACAGCAACACCAAAAAATTCTTTTGGGCATTACCTTTCAACAAATCGTAGCCCATCAGCAAAACCAACGCAACAATCAAGAAATAGCCAATACCGACATGCAAAAAACCTCCGTAAATTCCTATAACAAAAAAAACAGCAAATGATTTCCAATCCATTTTTTTCTGTTGTAATTTTTCGTTTCCTTTGAGCCATGCTTCGGGTTTGTAAAAAATAAAAAACAGAATCACCAGTAAGATCAAGCCCAAGAAAATATCGAATGCCTGTTCATTTACGACCACCAAGATATTTGCACCAACCAATGTTCCCATGATCATGGGGATTCCCATCGTCAACCCACGAGACACGTCAAGTAACCCTTTTTTCCAAAACAAATACGATGAAGCGATGGTTTGAAAAAATACGGGCACACGATTGATAACATTCGCCTGAAGCGGCGACATCCCCAGTGTCATAAACAATGTTATGGAAATCACAGACCCTCCGCCGGCAAAGGTGTTGATGACCGCAACAATGATACCGGAAAGAATGAGGATAAATATTTCTGTAAAAGAAAGCAGCATTATGACTAATTTTTTCGACCGAAATCGGCAGGTATTTCACCCCAATTTTCGGTGTCCCATTTAAGGATTGGGTTTTTGTAAGTATTTGTTTTTAGCCAATTTTCGGCACGTGCAATAAGGTCAAAAAGTATGGCATTATCAGCAGTTCGTTCAAGTTTGGTCTTGGCTTTTTTATCACGAACCCAAGCCATGGCTGTTTTGGAATCCGTAAAAATCGGAACATCGTCGTAGCCGTGTTTTTTCAAATAGCCCAATCCGTGTACCAAAGCGAGAAATTCGCCGACGTTGTTAGTACCGTTTTTGAACTTACCCTGATAAAAAATCCGGCGTTTGGTATTCGTCTCAACACCTTGGTATTCCATTGTTCCGGGATTTCCTGAACATGCGGCATCAACACTAATCGAAATTTTGGGTAGATTTGAAAACATTTTGCAAAGGTACAAAAAAAAAGTATTTTCACAAAAATTTGTGAATAAAATTTGGCATTTCGGATTTTTTTTTGTAACT
>Ga0123352_10012082_pt1 | contig 13637 bp, 6 predicted proteins | sample TergutLab28metaG_FD_89700 | JGI IMG/M metagenome (GOLD analysis project Ga0123352, IMG submission 89700) | Labiotermes labralis P1 segment gut microbial communities from Petit-Saut dam, French Guiana - Lab288 P1 | ecosystem: Host-associated > Arthropoda: Insects > Digestive system > Gut ...
ACAAAAAATTAAAAAAAAAAAAATATTAAAAAGAACAAAAATAAATTTAAATTTTGAAAAAAAAAAATTCCCGAAACGACTTGAATGAACCCCCCCCCCCCCCAAAAAAAAAGTACTGTAAATATCACCAGATCACATCACATGCTGAAGTCATGCTGGACACAAATATTCTACAGGGGCTGGGCACACCTCTGGTGAGAACCAGAAAAATGTTTGCTCAGAAATGAGCCTCTCAAACACAATTTGACATGGAAATTTCGTGATCATAAGTGTGACACTATTTATTAAAAGCTTAAGTAACAAATATTTAAAATAAATGAAATCATTCAAAAGTACAGAAAGCAATCATGTGGTACTCCTACTCAATAGTATCAGTTAAATGCAAGTGAAAATTGGTGAAACACGTGTTGTGGAATTTATAACAGCTGGAATCTGCTAAATCTGGAGAGCTACTACAAGCTTCTCAAGAAAACATCTTGTAAGATAAAACTGTGACAAAAGAGACTGTCATCTGATATTTTCATTTCGCAGTCAGTTACAGGCTCATTATGTTCACAGTCACCACACATCTGATTGTATGTCTGGTGGAGAATATAATTTTCATTAGCAATTTCATTTCCTGTTTGCATTTCACGGCCAAATAAATTACTAAATTTTCCAAAACTTTTGTATTCTCAGTACAAGCTTCTTCATAAGTTGCATTTAAAGTGACAAAGAGTCCCAGAAAAATATCTTTAATATAATCAAATCATGTTTACTGTATCCTAACTAAATCACATATACAAAGAAGCACAGTTGACTTACAAAAGACCGATTTCCCAGTGGAGGACTAAAGAGTAAGATCACTCTGATAAGTACTGATAATACACGTAAATATTGTGCAGAGGTACTGTTTGCCATTTAATTATTGTCCATGCTTGTACCCCTGCAGAAATGTTAAATACCACCATCCCATTACCTATCATGAAATAATTTGTCTATGCTTTTCAGCCTGCATGTATTCTGTAACTACAATTACTGTATTTATTTTAAACCAAGTTTCACATCTTAATTTCATCTGATGTGTCATAAAAAGGCATAACAGACAAAAGGACACTTGTGAGTTACTACAATTATTATTATGCACATTACAACAATCATCATAGGCTTCAAAGAGTAGAAACAAACATTTGCATGGTCTTCTGTGTATTTCTGTATAACTTGCAATTTGGAAGATACAGCTGTCTCACACAAATTCTTCAGCACTGTGTTTGATAGCAGAAAGTAAGCCATTTAATTATTTTGAAGCATCCTGGTGGGGGGAAAAAAAATCTTTACCAATTTTCTTTCTGACCATGTGCTTAGATAATGGGCTAATAATGTACAAAAAATTACCTCAGGATTCACCCAAGGCATTTCTCTTGTAAAAATATCGCTTTAAATGGGTGCTTAAATCAGGAAATACCTTAAAATATGCAAGATCTGACAGATTCAAATTAATTGTGTGATGATGAAGATGATGATGATGATGATGATTATAGTGCATCAAACTTCATTTTGTATTTTATTCTACTCAGTACTACCATTTGGTACTCCATTTCTCATTGGTTTATGTACTATTAATTTTATGCTCATCAAAGCAAACAAGTGAGCCTGATAAACTGTAAATAAAAAAATCACCAATAATCTGACAATCCAAGCACATCTCCCAATCACACACTTGAAATTTCAGTTAATTAATGCAATATAGAATGCCTAGTCATCATATATAATGTATACCATGCATTAATAGTAAAACACACAACAAATTGAAAAACTAACTGTAATTTACTGAAGCAAACAAAGAGAGTGTCCAGTTTCATTGTGAGAAAGAAAAAATTACTTGTGTTTAAATTTTCGAATTAAGAATTTTCATAATATTCACTAAAACAAGACAGAAAGAACTGGTCCATTCTCATTCCGTAAAACACAAAATCTTTACACTGAAGCTATCTACTATGGAATAATTATCAAGTACTGCATTAAGGAAAAGTAATGCTGAAATGTAAATTTTCTGCATCACATTCATTACACTAGTCGTGTGTTATTTGGACGCAAGAGTTATCACCTACCAAACCCAGTGTTTGCAAGTGGCAGCGTAAGTTTGTAAACTGCTTAGGAAAGAGGCCTGTCCTCTGGAATGGAAGGAGTAGTTGCTGGTGATGCCACAGAGCTACTGTTGGATCTGCGATTTGCCTCCGCCTCTCGCAGGGCTTCATCAAAGCTCTGTGTAGAGTTGGAACGTGATGTCACAACTTTCGTCTGTAATGAAGAAATCAGAATTTTTCTATGAAGACAAAAACTGAAAAAGAGTATGTATTCTATCTTATTACTCTCCAACACAAGACACTTTGTTACTAAGTGCTAACCCTTTAAGGATGAAATGTAATGTGTTTTAGTTAAATATCCAGGTTGTACTGCACAGTAATCACTCTCCATCTCAGTATAAAAACCAATCAGTTAATGTTATACAGGGCAAAAGTCACTGTTCTGAGGTACATACAAAACACATAAAAGCACTCTGTGGACAAAGTGTGGAATTACTGAATGTTAAACCAGATGGTTTGTATATTAACTGTTAGGCTTTAAAAGGTCAACTTATTTTACAGCTAAATTACATGACAACCCGAAAGCAACAGTAATCTATGCTGTTCTGGTGATTCACTTTGATAAAATAACGGAATTTATATATTTAAGAAACTTAAAACAAAATAATCTCATAACTTATAAATTACGTAAAATTAATGGCATTTTATAAATCAGTTATTATAAATATGAGATAAATTTTACACACAAGTAAAAACAAGAGGCATTCTGTGGCATTATTTACAAACACTAAAACTTTCTACTGCTCTCACATTTCATATTGTTCCAGGAACAGTGAAAATTGGATATGTTAAAGAGTCCTAAAGACCCCCCCTCCCCCATATAGTGCCGAAGGTCCTAGAAAAGAGTAGAGCTATACCTCTACTCACCCTAAGGGCCTGTGTGGCCTATAAAAAGGGTGAAAATCTACCTAAAGAGTCCTAAATGAATCTCAATAATTATCATTAATGAAATTCAAAGAAACTGCAGACATGCAAGGCAAGCAAGGAAAGGAAGGCTGATTCACCTTGACATTCTCATATGCTGAGCCAACCTTCTCCTCGAAGGAGCGAAATGACTCTGAATTCTTGAGTTGCCCAAATTTTGAGGAAACAGATGATCCAAATCCACCCAGAAGTGACGAAGTTTTCTCTGCAGTTGTCTTAATTACAGATTCTGTTTTCTGGTAACTGCACAAGAAGAATGAACAAAGTTAATATACACATACAATTAACAGCGAATTAAGTAACAAGGGGAACAACGTAGGTTTGTGAGATCACCATACGGTGTGTGTGCATGCATGCATGAATGCATGCACACATCCCCATTTAAATGTTTTAAAACAGCTAAACACAACATCATACTTTTAAACTTCCTGCAAGCAGCAACAACACTTTTTGTAGCACGTTACATATCAATATGGCAGGCACATTATGCTTTCAATCCTGGTGATAATAAAGAACTACAAGGTCTTGGCATGTAATATCTGGTAAGGAGACAAAATCATAGGCATACCTACACATCACAGATGAAATACTGCAACTCAGTAATTTAAAACATAATAGCGATACATAAATTTAATGTTGACATAATCCATAATTAACTAAATGTTCTTCACAAAAATAAACTAAAACAATAGTAATAATCTGTAGGATCATAAATCCAATAACATGAATGCGGACTTTTATGAGTTCTGCTCAAATTCCTTGTTTGAACATACATGGCAGCTTACTTCCATTGTTATTATAAATAAATTAACACCCAAAAGGAAAATAAAAATAAAATAAAACAACAATAGTAACAGTAGTAATTACTACTGTTATAATTTGTAGAACCAGGAACCTAATAATGTGAATTAGGCTTTATAAATTACTAAAGCTTGTTGCTAAAACATATGTTACTTCTTGCTTTCATTTACCCATTCTGAACAGGTACAGGTACAGCTATGCCACCATAAGACACGAAGACTCAAAGGGGGGATGGAATGTACAGCTTCCATCTTTACTTTGACATTTGGCACAAGGAAATTCCTTGGTACTTACTTCTGTTCGAGGCTAAGTGGACCCCATGGCTACCAAATGCAGAGAGAAGGAACAGGTCACTTGAAAATTCCTAAAGACCCTACCATGAATCGAACCCAGTCTCATTGTAAATAAACATCCAAAAATAATAGTGTATCTAATATTAGTGCACAAAATAGTACAAAAATCCATAACTTTGCGTGGCACCTAACTGTCAAAAAAAGCAGCACATGAAGCAACATTTTCATATTCGTGACAATGACCTATGTTCATACCTTGAACATGCTCACTTCAGAACAATTCTTTGGAGTTAGCCACGAACATGTCCTTCTAAATTCAACAATAGTCACCATCAATAATTACCTTCCCATCTCCTCTGATGCAGCATAATCTCTGCAGTTTAAGCAGTGTCATTTAATTTTACATAGTTGTTTTCACCATGCATCTTTATCAAGTTACTGATCTAAAAACTCTTCCAACAGTATGCACTATGTAATGATTTTAAAAGGTTCTTATAAAGTCATTATACAGTGCATACTGTTGTAACAGTTTTTAGATAAGTGTCATTTAAGTACACTTATGAATTGAGTTGATCATAAACTAACTACATCCTTAAATTAATCAGTCATTTGTGCCATACTACTAGGTCTAATTTGCCATTTTTCAAAACCTGTTTACAGCAAATGGTGGAATCAATCTTTGTATATTAAAAAAGAATAGATGAAATGCAATAAAACATGTCGTAACTATTACACTTCTGTCAGTGCACAGATAAATCTGTAGGCAAAGGCAAGAAGTCTGCCATTTAATTTTAAAATCCTGAGGAAATAAATTTTTTTCATAATCCAATAATCCATAACAACAATTAATGATGAATTCTGTGAGTACATGAGTCCGTAACATCAATATCAATATCGATAGGGTTACAACTAGCCAAAAGTGTACCATAATGTAACCACACAGCCACAATGCAAAAGTCTTTCCTAGAAAGCTGATTTGTTCAGTCTTAACAGAACCTCAAGTTTCATGACAGGCCTACTGCATTCACAAAAACTAGCCACTAAACAAATAGCCTTAGCAGGCTGAATTCAGATTACACCAACACACCATGTTTCTACAACATCCAATGTATCTTCCCATGTATACCTGGTCTCCCAAGCAAACTCTTTCCCTTAAAATTTCCCAACTATAATTTTGTATTCATTTCTCATGTCCCACATGAATACTACATTCCAAACCATATTATTCTACATCACTTAACCTTTTGGCGCCGGAATTATTTTTTTAATTTTAGCACATTCTGTATATAAAATTTGAATAATACAGGAACCAAATACATTAGAATTATGAAACAAACTGCATTTTGAAGAGAAAAGAACGGACAGTATATACCATGTTTAAAATATTCAGTACCTATATTTGTTGAATAAATATATAAAATGTAACTTTAGAGGTTAGCGGTGTGGCACGACCACTATAGTTGACATTAGGCGTCAAAAGGTTAATCACCCTAACAATATTGTTTGAAGCACACAAACAATGAAGCTTGTCACAGTCAAGTGGGCAGCAGTTGTGCTCCATATTTAGATGATCCTGGGTTCAAAACAGGAGACTTGTTACACTGACTGAGGTGTTTTCTGTGGTCTTCCTGAATCTCTCCAAGTCAAGGATGGGATGGTACCTTGCATATCATTTCTGTCTCATCAATAAAAAATCACTTTTTATCATCTGACACTACGTGGTCTGTAATACTGACACCATCATCACTACACAACACAATCAATTTATTCATTATAGAATTTTTTCTATCCCATGTACTTCTACCTTAGACCCCAATATTCTCCTTAACACTCTGTTCACACATATGCTCTCGATGTGTGTTTTTCCACCACACTGAAAGATCTGGGCACTCGTCAGTTTTACTAAATGAATGAATAATGTTTATGATGCCAGAGTTGTGATATCTGCTTATTTTCCAATGGAAACATTTTTTCTCGCCACAGTGTGGATCACACAAAAACAAGTATTCTGTCCAACGTAAACTCCACGGTTGGACACAGCCAGTTATCATAATTACTGAATACATGTATAGTGAAACTATCAAGAACACCAATTAAACATACAGTGATACTATCAACAACACTAATTACATGTATAGCAATACTGTTTTAAAACCCCATAACACACTGATATTCAAAACAATGAAAACAAGATGTAATACAAATGAAACACATTTTGTTAACTTCACTGTACTTACATAGGTGCTTCAATGACTGCTCTGCTGAATTGTACTATCTTGCTTTCAACATTTTGATACCTAGTGCAAGAATATACAAAACAAACCATTCATCACAGAAAGCGAAAAGAAAAGTAAAGAAAACAATGCTGCTAAAGTGAAATACATGCTACAAGAGTGGTGAAATAATCCAAGGCAAAGGAAAATAAATACAGAAAGAACATTGTGCATGGAATTCCTTGATGCAATATGCAGATATCACATTCTGAACTGCAGTATATTATTCTGAGATATCTTTTGCGTAAACATGCGTAGATACTTGCCAAATTTATGAAACAGCTTAACAATTGTAAAGACAGTGTAAAGTCATTACACTATCTTGGGTGCAATACACCTTGATGATGGTGGTGGGGCTTGTGTGGTCTAATGAGACACGGAGCTATGCTGGCGGTAGCATAGCTACTGGTAGGGCCTCCCATGCCAGATTGGTCCGTGACAAAGACCCTGACTAAGAAGCAATCCAATCAGTCCTCCAGGATTGCTGGGAGTTGGACATAAGGCTGAGAACCTGCTCCGGAAAAAATATTGTTACGAAATCCAAAGAAGCAATGGCCGGACTGTCAGAAATACGACAACCTATAAAACAATTTAAGGACCTGAGAATTGGTACGTGAATCTGTCCAACTCCTGGCATATGCTGATGATAGAGATAAAATATCGAGATCCCGAACGGCATTCAAGGAAGCCTTTCTATCAATGGTGTGATGGAAGATGCCAGGAAGTTGGGGGAGAGAAATTGGAGGAAGGCTGCAAGGAATAGGGACAGCTGGCAGAAGCTTCTGCAGAAGGCCTTGGCTCAAAAGGGGCTGTTGTGCCAATGATGATGATGATGGGTGCAATACAATTTTCTACAAAAGGAGAAAATACTAAATGAAGGTAAAAAATTAGGTAAAATTGTCTTTATGCGTGCCATGAAGTTATATGAGGAAGTGGAGATACAGTTCTACTTGTTCTTAACCTCAGAAACAAATTGAATGCTGGCAGTTTCATGCCCCAAACGTTTCACCCCTATGGACACAACCCTAGTGCAACTGAATATGGACTTGGGTGGGTCCCAGGGTCAGTCTGGATGCTCAGCAAAGTATATTGTGTATGTTACTCCATGTAAAAAGTTTATGAACAGTTATTAATTTATGAGAAAATTAATGAAATACAATTACAGCTTTCTTCTCAAACACCCTGACCATGACAACAGGACTGATACACTGTCTTGAAATGGTATCAAACCAACCTACACCACACAACAGCCAAGAAGAGCGGGAGACCTCAACTACACTGTTTCAAAAGCCTTTAAGAGTTTCCTGTAAAGTTTAATACCGCATTATTACTAATTCAAAGTAAATTCACACGACAACTTCTAGTACACACTCCTCACATTCAAATCCTCAACATCTGTTCCATAATATGGGAGATGAAATACGGTAGAAGATTGACGGACAAGACCTCCCATTTAAGCACTCATCTAATCAGCTTTGTATAAAAAAACAAAAATGCTCTGTTAAAAGAGTGTTTGGCCAAAGTTAGGTGACTAGCAAGCACAAATGCTGCAGTGCAAACTACAGTCTACATCCTACTGTTCTCGGCACAAAAGATTTAATGAAATGAGACTTCACATATGCATAGAAATAAAAGACAACAGCTATAAGAAAGACATACAGGAGACTTCCAGCAAGCAGATCTGATAAATAATAATAACAACAATAATAATAATCAATACTTACACATTGGACTCCTTGACATTGCGAATACCCTGGGACATGTCATCTTGGAATTCCTTCCAAACACTAATGCCTAGCTTCCGCTTAAGTTCTTGAGACATCCTCACTTTGGATGCAAGAACTTGGCGTAGTGTCTGGATTTCCTCCTCAACCTGTAAACATTATTTAGTCTTGAGTTTTGATAACCACTGGACCCCATCAATAATGACTCTCCTCTCTCAACAACAGTACTTATACACATGATTCTTAATTAATAATTTTCATACAAACTTAGTTTGTGTATGTTGGATCATCATGTCTCTCACAACTGCTGATGTAAACAACAAAAAAACCATTTGGCTTAGGTGTCAACAACTGGGGAACCAGTATTCTTCAACAACTGCCCATGCATCCCCATGGCAGAATCCATAAACAACATGGATGTGTGTGTGTGTGTGAAGTGTTCACTGTTCTAAAGAACCACCAGACACAGAATAAACAACCTTCCTCCCATGATTACTGAACACCAACTACATACCAACAGATGAGTTTGTACACATGGCATGAGCAAGACCACAGTGCAACAGAGGTACACAGCTGCAAGGGGTGGTAACTACATAAAGGTTGAAATTTTGACCTCTGCTGATATATATTTCATTCAAATAAACCAGTGAATAAAAGCCTGAGTTGAGGTAGGCATTTCATGGGACATGCATAATTACATACAGTCTGGAACACAGTTCCAGCACATACTGAAAGCACCATTTTGACAATGCAGCAATAAAATGCTATCAGTAATATACACCACACTATTTACTGACAACTGAAAGCATTGCATCAATACTTCCACATTTTCACCAAGACATAGAGTATATATTTATCCATTCATATAGACATAGCATGAAAAACAAAACAGAAAATATTACAGACTAACATTGTACAACATCCTGGCTAAAGTACAACATAACTTAATATCTGATACCAATTACATGGCAGTCAGAGGATTAAGCAGTTCACCACTACAACTATCACCACCACCACAACTTGTAATTGAATGTAATATGTATACCTTTGCCAGTTCCTGCTGCCATTCCTGACGCTGACGCTCCTGTTCCTCAGGGGTCAGTCCATGCAGTTCATTGAAACCTGAGTCTGGGGACATGTCAACAGGTGCCTCCTCAGCTGGAACAATAATACCATACTTTTTATCCTAAGTTTGTGCTTCTGAGAAAATTCAGTTATTTTATGACTATGTTCTGACCGCCAAGCATACAAAGAATCAAATGAGATAACAGAGGAAGCCTGTGACTGATTCTTCCATTATTTAACAATGCTGTTTCAACTGTAAAGGTTCTACACTACTGAATTACAAGGAAGATGAACATACGCAGTGATCAGGCCAGGGTTTGGAAGGACACAAACAAGGTTCATGCCAAAGTACTAATCTAGTACTAACCTGGGGACAATAAGGGAACCCAAAAAAATTCAAAGTACCTGTGACCATGACCACAATTCAAACTACATGCTTCCAGAACACAAAATCTAGCATGCTGCCATTACATTAACAAGGTAGCTGGAATGGTTTGGGATCAACTGTAACATGAAAACAGTCATGTGATCACAGCATTTAATCCAACGATTACACAATTACCAACAAACAATCACTTGTCACATTACAATGTGCATGCTACATGTTTCGGCCTCAGCATGGCCATCATCAGGGCAGTCTCTAAAAAGGAACATAATAATGACAGATTCTGTTACAGAGATGCATATGTAGAATCAGAATACAATATTTTCAATTGAAACTGTAAAAAATATTTCAAATAAAAACTAATGACAAATTCCTTTCATATAAGTGTTATACATATCATGTGAATATCTGTCCATCGTTGCAGACAAACATCTATATGAACTGATAATTTTCATTCTAGAGTTATCCCTGTGTTGACAGTAGGTGCTTACATCATGCTGGATCACTGTGTCAGTACACAGTGACTTTACAGTATTCCAACTCCACATATGCACATCTGTAACAGACCTGCCATTACTCTATTCCTTTGTTGGAGACCTCAATGATGATGACCATGCTAAGTGGCAAAACATGTAGAAGGCACATTGTGACAAATGATTGTTTGTTGGTAATTGTGCAACAGTTGGGTTAAATACCATAAAATCACTATACTGCATCGAATATGGATAACATTTAAAAAATGATGTGATGGTGCCTGCCGGGGGGAATTAAGGAAAACAGCGGGTGTGTCCTACATTACACATACTCCATTAACGGTGGAAAAGCTCAGTGAAGAAACTACATGACATGTGTAGAGGTTACAGTAAAATGATATGGGTCAAAATTAACTACTTCTATCAATCTCTTATTCCAAACCTCTCACACAGAAATCATTACCATCCGTTACACAGTTTGACAACGAAACATGCAGACCAAAGAGCGGGCATTCCCTCCCTGTTACGGAGTGATCTACACCAGTGTGTCCCAAACTGTTTTGCTTGCTGACCCCCTTTGGCTTCAAAAATAACCATGGATACTCACATCCTTGCTCACATAAATACAGCATGTCAAGCTGACAGGCATCCAAAATTAAAAATTTGTATCTGGGAACTGATTTTAGATAGCTTTGAACACACACCAGTAGCATACATAACAATGCAATGCATTTGTCTCAGTAATTAACCAACTTGATGCACAAAATTTTTGTTTTAAAATAAGTTTATTTCATGCCTTTACATGTTTTGAGCACATGTGCTCGAAACATGTAAAGGCATGAAATAAACTTATTGTAAAACAAAAATGTTGTGCATCAAGTTGGTTAATTACTGAGACAAATATACTGAGATGCACGGTAAGCAAAACGTCAAAATGCAATGCATGTTTCGACTTCAACTAAAACGATTGCCGCTCGTTTCGTGTGTACATGCAGGTTCTTAATTAGATATTCTAAGGGTCATATGAAATAAACACATCGTCAATTAAAGAAGTTCCGGGATTACTTTTCACAAACATTATTCCTGTAATTAAAAAACAAGTGAACTTTCAAAATAGCCATTAGAGAACTGCATTGACGGATCGTGCACAGAACGCTTGTACGCAGCAACAGAGAATGTTTTTCCTTTAAACAGAAAGAAAAATTCAATTCAAGCATATTCGGTGTCATTCATGAGGTAGCTAAACCCACGGTGTACGGAAATTAGTTCCATTGAGCACTGTGATTGCAACTTCCGCTTCACCCATCAACAGCAATAGTTATCCTATTTTTTCGGAAATAATGTTTCACGAAAGCTCAGTACAATCCCCAGCTACGGCCTTCTCTGTCTCGTAACTTTCCCAGGGTCTTTTAATTTCATATTTTGGGCATATTTTAAATATGTCAGGCCGAACTGGGTCAGCCCGGCGCAGGCGTAGAACTAGCCGAGGCCCCTCCGCTCGTACAAACACGTTCGCACCGCCATAATTTGAAAGCACCGTACGAAGGCAATGAAGGTCTGCGCTGGACGAAAACATGTGTGCCTTTTGACTTCAGTCCTGACCCGTATATTTTATACTTTCCTGTTTTGAATATTAAAACAAATCGGGAAAACCTAAGACTATGATACTGTTTACCTTTCACTAACTGCAGAAAACGTCTGTAGTTGCGGGGACTGCTCACTTTTGCGAAGTACGGCTTTGAAAGGTCTTGAAATGTCACTCTCACACTCCTTGTTTTCTTGCTGGTGGGTTTAGGATAAAATTCAGCCTCAACGCAAAACGGGTCCACATCGGCCGTCACTGAATCATCTAACCCCGATATGGGTAAATTTTCATCGTCCGGCCAACAGTGATCGAAACTTGATGCCCCTGACTCGGCAACGTAAGAATAATAACAGTCCTCCTCATATTCCAAAGATTCATAGTCCTCTTCTATATCTTCATCCTTCAGATCGGGTACAAATGTTCTTTTCACGGGACTGTTTCTAACTAATTCACTAGTTGCAACGTTCCCTTCGCTTTTATTTTCCATAAGTGAACTAATAAAATTGTCACTTAAAAATAACTGTCTTAATGGCTTCTTTCAATACACGTTTATCTCTTAAAATGTTCATACTATTTTAAAACAGCCGTGCTTAGCAACATTTACGTGTATTCATGCTATCTTCCAGCTGCTGTTTCGAAGTCAAGGAATCGTAGCCATGAAACATTTGAAGTGCATACCGTCCATGCATATGTAACAACAGTTAAGTTAATCATACTGAAATAAACCACTTCATGACAACGCGAACTGGAATGATACGCTTTGCAAATCAAATTTTTGAAACAATCGTGGTAACCGTGCACTGGGATCTCTGTAACATGACCCACGTCATTATTGGCCAACGTCCCCAAATTCACACTTTATTTATCCTTATTACGCATACAACGTACATTAAATTACAACTAGTCCAACGTAATGTTGCCGAAACATGTTGAATATACAAATTACGACCAAATACGAATAAAAATATCCATCCCTGTTCATAAGCCCACAACAACGCAAATACGACAATGACCAAATACTTTCCAAACATGTAAAAAACGCAGGCTCCGTAACTGGCCAATGCATTAAAAATAATATATGTTATTTATACTGATATCAACGAACGACTTCGACTTTATTACTTCGTACACGCTAAACTTTTGTACACTGTTGGGCTAAACTATCATTTCACAACAAAATGTCTCAAATGGCCATATATCACACCCTTTCCTTTATCAGTGTTTAAGGGAAGAACAGTTTTCATCTCTTGCCACCTGGTACGATATCACATACACTGCTGAGTACAATATGTTAAATATTTTCGTATAACAGAACTAGGGGTTTCTCATACGGCACCACGCCACATAATACACAATACAGAGTAACACCTCCTTCATGGGCTATAATATGCATTCCGCTTGCCAGACACAGTACAGTACGAAACTAGGATGCGCTACAAGAGTTTTCATCACACTCCAAAACTATAAAAATGTCTCATACCGTCTCACATAATCAGAATAACATCACCTTTGCAGCTGTAAAATAACATCACACAAATGTTTGCAGTTGCGGCCAACATGCAGATGATACTGCCACGTTGTCGCTGTCATGGTCCATACCTAACCCCACACAACAAACACCCTACACCGCATGCTGTCCAAGCAGCAACTGACACACCACCGCTCATGTCGGTCACATTAACCAACTCTCATTTCTATTCTCTGTCTCTTTCAGGTTCTCCTTTCCTCACCTTTGCAGCTGCGGTGTAATTCGCACACTGCCTAATCACCAACTGGACGGAAGTTTGCCAGTTTTTTTTAAAGCCCTGACCTACAATTGTTAAAATCAGGAAATTCTTTTTTTCTCCTCACATATGTTAAACAAATGTTATACAGGGTGTCCCAGGAGGAAAGGACCTAACTTCGGGAGAGTGTTCCTTAGGTCAAACTATACCGATATAACCCAAAACACCTATATCCAAAGTTCAATGGTTACGGAGATATTGGCC
>Ga0123352_10012084_pt1 | contig 13637 bp, 7 predicted proteins | sample TergutLab28metaG_FD_89700 | JGI IMG/M metagenome (GOLD analysis project Ga0123352, IMG submission 89700) | Labiotermes labralis P1 segment gut microbial communities from Petit-Saut dam, French Guiana - Lab288 P1 | ecosystem: Host-associated > Arthropoda: Insects > Digestive system > Gut ...
AAGTTCCTGTCCCTTCCGGAAATGGAATCTCAGTTATCCAACGCGCAGCAACTTCACACGCACTGACTTAAGTGACTGTCGTATTCAGGTTATTACACTGCAGAGAGAGAGAGAGAGGAATAAGATGTGTCTGGTTGGTCGAGAGCTCAATATTTGCGAAAGGAAATGAAGAGGAAATTGAAAGGTGGGCGTGTGTTCCATTAACTGACAAGATTAGAGACACATATTACAAGAGTTCTGTTGTTATGGGCACTGTCTGAAACGGGATCAGTTTCAGAGGAATCGAATTATTGCGGGCTGACACATTGTCATTGACATACAAAGAACATGCAAGTGACAATCCAATACTTATCTATTGCAGAGTTTGTAGGTTATTTCACACTTCGCAGATAGAAATGCAAAGATTGTGAAGTTACCATCATCGCGTCAAAACACTTCGGGTAGCTGCCATGTTGTTAACCCTGTAATTAAAAAGTAAAGGTAGTTGTTTATGTTCTGGAGATCTATTGCGATACAAAACTTCTGAATCTGTTATGTGGCCCTTGTATCGTTCCACCCTTACCGGCTTCTAAGATGGTCACGTTTGTTCCGTTGATCCGGCATCGACTTGCACTGAGATCCGTGGAGATGAATAAACTGAAGCAGCTAGGTAGTTAGACCACCCGGAGAGTCCGGAAGGCGCGCCACGTTTCGGACCGACCGTACGTAATAAACGAACCACAGAAGATAATATTGTGAGTTATGATGTCAGCTGTGGTGAGCAGTCTGACGGGTACCTCGTGTTATTTTGTTTTTATGTCCGCGGTTGGTGTTGGTGATTGCTGGTTGTGGAGCCGCATTACTCCTCCGTGAAACAGCAGTAGGCGTTAGTAGCTATTCCACCTTCCAGATTTGGAATATTTACGTCACTACGTCGAAGAGTGTGTTTATAAACTGTACAGTTTAAGTAATGGCAGTAAATTATAGTTCCTTTCTGTTCAAAGCCATATATATATATAAGAGCATAGTAGCGTTAGATAGATCCGCACAGTTTCCCATCTGATGCACGCTGTGGTCACTCTGCATAAAACGTTGTAATGGGGAAGCTGTATCTGCCCGTTCAGGTCACCCCAAACTACTGAACGGATTCCGATTAAATTTGATATTGGGTTTCTGCTTCAGGTTTCGGGAGAAATGTTTAAATACCTGTAGTCCACGTGCATACTGGGTAGTTTTGGGCAAGTACGGCAAGTTATGCCATGCTGTTAGGAGCATGACGCCTCGTGCGCCACATTCTTGGCTGGTCAGAACGTGTAGCGGAACAGGAAATACGTCAGTGTGGACACACGTTAGCGCAGGATAAACCATTCATTTCTGTGTTATTTGGGGGTTAAAACGTAACAGCTTTAACCAGCAGGTCATTGTCCAAAATGTGTGGGAAGATATCGTGAAGGAGGTTGGATGTGCCTATAATCACTGTTAATATCCGGGTTCGAATCTCATAAAACATAGATTTTAGCCCACTTTCGTTTATAGGCTAAACCTGAACGGAGGCGCTTTCGGATCTTTGCATCTTGGACTGTTCTCAGATTCAGCGCACTGTATGTCACTATGCACAGTTTTGCGCGTAATACAGATTGCCATTTGTATAAGGGTCTGCTGTTAAGCGACTCTGCAGAACTTATTACTTGGTCTTATGTATATAAACATGCATTTTATGTCGTCGAAATACGGGGGGTGCTGATAAGTTCTTAGCCCGACCAGGAAGGAAACAAGCTCGGAAGCATGTCACGGACGTGCGCGATTTCAACAACATCGAGACGCGAGCTGTCATAAAGTTTTTTTCCTGCAAGGCAAGGCGCCGAAGAAAATTCACGCAATTCTGACAGAAAGATTAGCTTGTTTCCTTCCTGGTCGGGCTAAGGACTTATCAGCACCCCTGTATTTTGTAACTGCTGTCTTAAGGAGAATTTAATGAAATGTTCTCGGGCAGACACCCGCGTCAGGATGTGAAGATTTACAGACGTTTCAGGGACTGGCTGCGCCCCCATCTTCATGGTGTTGCTGGTGGTTTGGTAGAACCGATACTGATAAGTAGATGTCATGTGTCCCATTAGCAGACAGGACATCTAGTTGTTGTAGTTGGTTCCACCAAGCCATCAGCAACACCCTGAAGGTGGGGACGGAGCCAGTCCCTGGAACGTCGGAGAACCTTCACATCTTGAGGCGGCTGTCTGCCCGAGAACATTTTATTGAATTCTGTCGCCGCGAAAGCTTCAAGACTTATTTATTATAAGAGTTTGTAGATATTTTCTAAATCTCTGTACCTAATTTCATATCCCTAAACATAACCAGTAAGTATGAGATATTGTAATTGAACGTTCCTCTATTTCCATAATTCTGAGTCATGTAAATCACATGCGGAAATAAACCATACTTGTATTAATGTCCAGTATTCTCGTCATAAATTGCTATCGACGGCAATCATGATAACTCTAGTAACAAATTCTTATAATGAAAGCCAACGAGATGCACTATTTCTGAAATTTATTTGATAAAGTACTCTACATGTTTCGGACAGGTCCACTGTCCATCATCAGGAGTATCTCAACACTGTATACACGCAATAGGTATATAGGTATTTGTCATGCTAGTTCTGTTGGCTGTCTGCTAGCGTGGTCAGGATGGAACTCCATCAGAACTAGCATGACAAATACCTATTGCGTGTATACAGTGTTGAGGTGCTCCTGATGATGGACAGTGGACCTGTCCGAAACATGTACAGTACTTTATCAAATAAATATGAGAAATAGTCATCTTGTTGACTTGCATTATAAGAATACTCGTATATCATGATACACGGTGCTCTGAATGCCAAATTCGCTAGTAACAAAAGTAGCGATGACTATGTGTTTTTGTTCCAGTTTAACTAAACTTAGATATTGTCGACGGATGTTAGTAAAACCCTCTGATGTAAAATTTCGCGAATATCAGCCCAGGATGATCCCAACTGTATCTTACGGATGGACGGGTGAACAGACGGACAGACCTTGCGACGGTAACGGCCACTTTTCGAAACTTTGTGAAAGCAACTGAAAATGGAAATAGACTGTTGCTCTTGCTTGGATGTCGGACTCCTCCAATTGATACGCATTCGTAACGGGCTATGTATTTGGTCTGGTTTTCGCATTTTGTGGATCGGACATCCTGATATTTATAACGTGATTTCCAGTGAAGTGGTAGGTTTTATATGTGGTTGCAGCGGTGACTGTGAAGGTCAAGGAGGTATGAAAAGTATCAAAAAGCTGCAGGTGAAAAGTGTGTTGTAGGTTATTGGGGAACATTGTCAACTGCTGTTCAGCACGTGTGGTACCAGACATTGCTAGCATCAGACTGGGACAGTTGTGAAGTGCCACATCACACAGTGCATGAATTTTCTTTGTCTCCAGGCAGGACGTAAACCTCAGTTTCGTAGTCTATGCGTAACACATTCTGACAGTTCACTGTCGTCATAATTTCACGCATCAGTGCATGAACAGTGTGGTTCCTACGTGGCGCCCAGCGCGAGACGCACGACTTGGCATCGTCCGGTCCTGCAACCAGAGCTGAACCAGTTCATTTCGGTTCACATCCTCATAACCTAATTCTCTTAGAGTTCTTTCAGTATTGTGCATCTTGCAGGGACCGTCTGGCAACAGGTTTTCACATTAAAATCTGAGTTACGTATCGTCCGCTTTCCTTCGTACTACTTTCTCTTTCTTCTTGTCTTCGTCTTTTATCCTTCTTCGTGCGAATGATGGTATCCTAAACGCAAATTTCAGAAGATCTAAGCATTAAAATACTATTTGTTCTTTTCTTCTTTCGCTTTCTTTCTACGTCTCATTCACTGCTTCACAATTGTGAAGTCCTTGCCGGTGATACGTAAATACTTCTTTCTTCATAGACGACGCATTACGTAACATAACTTATTATTGTATCGTGTGGGAACTTGATCACTGTTTAAACCGAGAGTCAGACGAAATACACAAATTCATTCTGTGAGCAGAATGTTAAGGTTTGAAGTGATAAATGAGGCTCTACATAGTCCTGCAGTACTGTAAATGTTAATCTATAAGATGTTTCTGCTCGAATGATTACAGAACTTGGTACGTTCCGTGAGATTGTGCGTAAACCGGCTAGAGTTCATTACTGCAGGCAGTCATGTAGGAAATTAATTTGGCTGCTGTAATTACGCATTACAGTTCTGTTTTAAAGCTGTGAGCAGGTACTTGATAGTTATCAGTGCTGACGTTACGTGTTTAGTGGAACTGTAACAGCAGATAGTAACAATTGCGATGTTACAGTCCAGTGGGCAAGGGACCCGTAAAATACGGGGCAGGACTGATGTTCACCTGCAGGGACAAGGTTGGTATCAACAGTCACGCGTCATTGAATAAAGTAAGGCAGTGTCAGCACTGAGAGAACATAACGCAGAGATTTATGAGAGCGCGGTGCAGGGGAGGATGTAAGGGCAATAAATGGCAGCAGGCTGGAGAAGAGTGCGTAGCAGGGACCGCATAGTTTAGGTATAATGCTCAATGATTACTGTTACTGCGGTGACAGTAATGTGCGGCGTCTCGGTCGAAATTAGAACGCAGCACCTACAGTGAAGACGTCTGCAACATTACCATTTCAGTTTTTTTGGAAAAAAAGAGTGTAGTGAAAGAATTAAGAATAGGAGTAGAAGGAAAGGAGAGCAGGGTAAAGAGGAGGCGAAGGAGAAGTCAAATATATCTGAATGTTTTGTGCTATCTGTATTTCGATTCTAGGCAGATAACATCGGTTTGTGTGTGTGTGTGTGTGTGTGAGGACGAAGGGCGAAGAAAGGAAGGAAAGAAAAACTGGATTGTGATAGGAAGGTCATGATGAGACAAGAATTAGGAGAGGAGGAGGAAAAGGTGGGTTGAGGAAGGGAGGAATAAGCAGAATGAGAGTGAGGAACAGAAAATAAAAACGAAGAAAGGACGCAAATAGAATTTTAAAATTTATGAAATTTGCGCTTAGGGCACTATCATTTAAAGAACATTTGTTCAGTTTAACACAACACGATTTAATTGAATCAATTAAATTGCCCTCACATATAAGCTACATGTTTCGGCTTGTAGTGAGGCCATCCTCAGACATGTCAACAGAAGAGTATGTGCAGCAAGATGCAATACAAAACGAAGGGGTCCCTTCCTACATTTACTGCTTGAGGATGACGTAAGTACAGGCCGAAACATGATGCATGCTTGTGATGGCAGTTTGATTAAATATACTTGGGTTGTGTTAGAATGAAAAAATGTGTTTTGTTTAGTGGCAAACACAATGGGGTGGCTTCCGTAGAAATTTCCATCTCTTTTATGAAAGAAGATAAAAGGACGAAAAGAGGAGGAAAGGGCGAAACAGAGTAGACGGAAAAGCAAAAGCTGATATCAAGCCGGGGAGGAGAGGAAGAAAACTACAAGATAAACTGAGTATTTGGTATGCCATTTCTGTACTTTCGGTTGTTCATTCTGTGAAAATTTAGTGAATTGTGATTTCTGCAGCGTGATGCGGCGCGGAAGGGGGGGGGGGGACAGAACGTCAGGGTCTGCAGATCACGACGGCTGTTAATGGCGTGGTTTTCCTCAGCGCAGCGAGTAAAATGCCAGCGTACTTCAAATAATGCCACAACTGCTTGCTTGCACACACTGTCCCGTTTATTACTCACTGTATATCCCGCTATCTGACGTGACGTAACGTGTCCTAGTACAGTCGGTGTGAAGTACTGCGGGAGCAAAAAATGCGACGAACTGCGGATTGTAAAGTCTACTTAGCTTCGAGTTTTGTATTTGGAAACGAATATAAATTGATACGGAGGCGAAACCAACAAATGCGTATAAACGATTTAAGGGCATCCTATATTAAAACATAGTATGCCTCCGACATGTTTCGGCCACTCTTGTGGCTATCGTCAGGGAGGTGCATTACAGAGGATATATTACGAAAGACTTTGAACCATACATTTGTGCATTGGTTCAAAAACTTCAGCTTAGTGCATGGTCAAGGATTATTTAACATTGAGGCTAGTGACCTTGAAGATCCACGCTAAAAGAACCCTCAGATGATTTTATATGCTGGTTAGTGTACGTGTAAATGCCACTTATTTTTAACTCTTTCTTGTGCACCTGACAACTGGTGTTCGTTATTTCCTCTTGTGTCACACCCACACACAATCAGAACAAGCGAAGTAAGTCTGGTTTGTCCAACTATACGTGCTGCTGTGTTCTTATATTGCATTCATTGGAAGTTTTCTTTACATCAAGTGCAGTATTTGCTTTTACCTGCTTCGTTAGGTGACTGGAAATCGAGTCACTTTATCACCCATGTTCAGTCTGTCGGTATGTCTTTGGTGTCGACCCACTTTATGGGTTCATGAAAACTATGTGCTGTATTTTTATGATGTTTGCAGTTGGTCGTCATCCTTCATGAAATCTAAGTTCCTTGTCATTGTTTACAGATTGTGTAGAAATTTGTATGGTGCCATTCATCATCATCATCATCATCATCATCATCATCCTCATCATCGGCTCTACAACCCTGAGTGGGCCTTGGCCTCCTCAAGCAAATGTCGCCAGCGACCTCTGTCCTGGGCATTCTCCCTCCAGTTTCTGCAATCCAGTTTTCCTTGCGTCTTCCTCTACCCCGTCAATCCATTTTGATTTCCGTCGGCCACGTCCTCGTTGACCTGCAGGGTTTGTCCACAATATCTTTTTAGGTAATTTGTTTTTATCCATTCGCACTACATGGCCTGCCCACCTCAGTCTGCTGGATTTTATTACATTAACTATTTTTAGTTCATTGTAAATCCCTTCTAGTTCTCTGTTGTATCTTTTTCGCCACTGCCGTCCCTCACACATTGGACCATATATCCTGGGTAGGATTTTTCTTTCGAAAATGCTCGGTCTTCTTTCATCATTTTCTGCGGCATATACTGTATTAGTAGTGGCCTCACAAGTGTTTTATATATAAGAATTTTTATCTTCATGGAAAGTAGCTGTGATTTAAACTGACTTTTTAGTCCAAAATATGATCTATTAGCGGCTATAGGGGGGCTTGTAATTTCTTCTGAGTCATTTTGGTCGCCATTTGCCAATGAACCAAGATACGTTAAGCTGTCAACTCTTCTACCTACTTCAGTTGTGCGGGGTTTGCTGCAATTCAGGGTGTCAGCTGCTACGTATGGTGCCATTACCCATTATAAATACAGGGCCTTTTGTCCGTACAGGATCATTCAAGTGTGGACAGCAGTATGCACTCATACCCTCAGTTTTCAAATTTATGCATTACTTTACCCTCCGGTGTTCGACGTGTATTTGCCTTAGAATCCGCTGAGGTCCTATGAATGTGCCAAATTTTATTCAGTCGCCAAACTAAATAATTACACGTCACAACAGAAGATGTTTTAATAACCCTCCCCCCTCCCCCCCCCCTTTGTCAAATAACTTTAAATCACGTTCACTAAGCTACGACAGTGACAGACTGGCGGTGTGTGGGTAATTTTGTTTGTTTGTTTGTTTGTTCCGACTTGTCAGACTAATGTGCTGGCTCCATCTTGAGGGTGACAGATTCAGTTGGATGCTTAAGTGAGGAGAAAATGTATCGATTATATAGCAAGTTTGCAACGATTTGACCTGTCGGATCTGCGGAAGGGGAAAGGGGGATAGATCTTATACCGAGCCAGTGGGACTGGATGGAATTGGCAGGAAGACTTATCATTTGAGCAACAACTGCCGTGAGTGCTTGAGAACTTCACGGCGTTATTGGAAAGAGCAACGGGATTGCAATATTTAGCCTACTGGTAAAGATTTCGGAATTGCCAACTTTTGAAAAAGTGGCGGGAATTTTATAACTTAGTGCCTTAAAGTGTACATTATGTTTTTTCTTATGTTTTGTTGACCTGCATCCTTGTATAATCTTGTAAATAAACCAGCTTGGTGCAAATTTTTTCTTAATATATTTATTTCTTTTCTCTACATGTTTCGGGCGACCATGTGCCCATCATCAGGAGAAATAACTGTGTCTATGCGACACTTAGTACTTGTCACTCTGTATGGATGATTGTCTGGTATGCAGGATGGAATTCATTCCACACAGAGTGATAAGTACCAAGCGTCGCGTACATACAGTTATTTCTCCTGATGATGGGCACATAGTCGACCGAAACATGTAGAGAAAAGAAATAGACATACTAAGAAAAAAGGGGGACTGTATTATATGCATGTAAGATATATATATATATATATATATATGTGTGTGTGTGTGTGTGCACGCGCGTGTGCGCGCATATATATATATATATTTGCTTTTGTTGTAACATTTGTAGTGCGTCCTGCGTCCTGGAGTAGAAGGCGCTTGTGTTCCTTTGCAATTTTAAGACCCCAGTATTTAGTTTATGCACCACCAGTTTTAACAGTAAAAAATTTTACGTTTTTCACACCGAGGGTACTACTGTGATTTTTAATGAATCTCAAAACAAGCCACGAGTATTTCCCTGTACTGTTGCATCAACTTGCAGGTTTTTATGACCCAGACGGAGTGTGTACTGCGTGGTTAGAACTGACCGTGTTTGATGTGAAGTGTTAACGGCTATAAGGGCCTGCTGTGAATTTCTGCTCGCCAGCTCGCAGAGTCAACTCGCGGCAGTATGTAATTTCATGTCTTGCCAATGTGTTTACCCACTGTGGTTTCTAGCCGCGGGTTTGTCCTGCTAAGCACAGTCAGTTTCAGACGCTGCTCATATCGGGTTGGTGTGACAGTTGCCCAGTAGATATTTATTCGGAAGAAATCTAGCTTGAACCTCGGCATCGTTGCAAACTACCCTGACTGAAGTTATCCACAGGTTTCTAGTCTCCTTACTTTCGAAACCCCCCTTATTTTTATGGCGCGTTATCCTCTGGTGGGTACGCCTCATTACTGAAGATTCACGATCATACTCAGACACACCACACTCGGTACGACTTCTCTGGACAAGTGATTGGCCAGGCGCAGAGATCTCTACTTGACAACCAACAACGCTTACAAGACACACACACACACACACACACACATCCATAGTCACTGCAAGATTCGAACCCGCATTTCCAGCAAGCGAGCGGTCGCAGACCCAAACTCTAGACTGCACGATGACTGGAATCGGCTTTCGACCCCTAACCCATTCAAATCTCTATTACCGACAGGACGACTTGTAAACTGCGTAGGATGTAATCGCAAGGTACTTAGAACCGAAAAAAAGGTATGTCAATGAACATACCTTTATTCCCTGCTCGTATTTTCACGTCTGTTTCCAACAGCTATCATGCTGGTTGCTTTATTTCTTGGATTTTCTGGATCGTAACATACGAATTAAGAGACATGAATTAAAACTGACAGTGTCGTTTCTTTTTCACTTACTCCACCCTTCCTAATAATTTCACGATCGTATTCGCTTTTGAATGATAGTTTGGCTATCTATGAGACGGTACTGACACGCTGCATGGACAGTCATAAGCAAGTGTTAGGTCTGTGGCGGTCTGTGGAAGTACAGCCCAAGGCTTTCTAGCTAAGCTAGTTATATATTTGCATTTTGATCAGTCCTGTGGGAGATGAATTATGATAATTAGATTGAATAGTGACGAGGGATCGTACACACACGTATTCCCCAGACTGGTTTAGAACCCACGATGCGTTGAGCTACGACTGGAGATGTATGCTTGAGTGAACATTCCAACCGCAGTCAGCACGGTTCAGTCATTCGCACAATGGTGGCGGTGTGTCTGGCCGTTACAGAATCATTAGCTCAGAAATTGCCTGTCTGCCTGTCCCGTCAGCGATTGCTTCTTTCAGTCCGCTCGTTATCACTTACATCATCCATCTATGCAGATATGGTGACAGCTGAATGTGTGAACAAATTAAGTTTTTAAATCCCATTCGTTATATTATGTGCTACAAGGTTTAAGACTCAAAAACCCCAGGTGTTGCCTACAGATTGCAGGTATGTCCTCTGTATGGTTCCCATGTGACTGTTTCCCTTTGCAACATTAACTGTTGGGTTCTTTAGCGGAGTGTTTGTACTGAGCGGTACGAAGTGAAACTATAAATACTGTATATGCGGATCAGTATTGGTATAATCTCCAGGTCCATCAATACCTACTACTACTATTACTGCTACTACTACTACTACTACTACTACTACCACCACCACCACCACCACCACCTTTTCTTCTTCTTCTTCTTCTACTACTGTTTCCATTTCCATTACATTTACTGTTTTCTGCAATAATTGTTCTAGAATTATATTTCTATATCCCCTCAGCCTCCAACGAGTGGCGCATCTTCTGACTTTTATGTTCCCTTTCACACCGCCATCAATCAGCGAACTTCTGCTAGAATGGTGAGGAAATGTGAGGTCCTGTTATCGCATTAACCTTAAGAGGTGGGTTGAAATGCCAATTTTATCTTGATATTTTCCATTCTATCCCGTGCAAGAAACATTCATTAATAATGTAATTTTGTCACTTGACAGCCTGAGTTTTTCTGGCATGGCATGTACAGTACATTTAAAATGCTACCAAGCACACACGCAGAGACCAGCATATAGCTTGATAGGCCATTCGCCATTACGTTTTAGAGACCAGCATGTGGTTAGTCCGGACGACTTGTGTCACAACTCAAAAAATGAAATGTATGTGTTCTGTAAAGGAGTGGGTTGCCAAAACTGCTAAAATTTAATTGTTTTAACAGGAAAGTATCACCACCAATACCAGACCCATAGCCGTGAGGAGGCGCTAATGTCACTGTTCGTCTGAGCATAATAATGACCATGTGGTTGAAGAACAGTGCCACATGTTCAGTTATATACTTCTGGAGTGGTGTCACTTTTCTTCCCGACTATTGATAACCGTTTCTTGGACACTAGAGATTGATCCTTTCAAGACTAAGAACAGTTTAAAACGTGTGTTCATCTTGAAGACCCTATTTCCACAAAAATAGTCCAACGAGAGCTACACAAATCCAACGTACAGGGTAGAACTACAATTGCTAAGCTTCAGACATCGCTAAAAGGCGAAAAAGGTGGTGTGATGATCATAAAACCTATAGGTCTGATAATTGGAAATATGTAATATGGTCAGGTGAGTCGTCCTTCCTGTTGTTCCCAACATCAGGCCGGGTTTATGCTTGGAGAACGCTCAAGGAAGCCTATCTATAATCCTAAATGCCTGGTTCCAACTGTGGAACACGGAGGCGGGTCTAGGATAATTTGGGCAGCAACATCTCGGTATTCTGCTAGCCACATAATTACTCTGAATGGTCGAATTACTGCCTGTGACTAAGTGGACATTTTAGGTAACCGGGTGCATTCTATGGTCCAGATGTTGTTTCCTGACAACGGTGCAGTTTTTCAAGATGACAGTTCGCCCATACACACACAGCCAGAAGGATCGAGTCTTGGTTTGAGGAGCATGAAGATTCACTTCGACATCTTCCTTGGCCAGCTCAATCGCCACTCTTAAATATCACCGAATCACTGTGGTCAGCTTTAGAGAGTAGGGTGAGAAGCAGATTCCGTCCTTCATCATCTCTCAAGCAACTAGAATATGTTATTCATGGAGAGTGGTACATAATTCCACTAGGGACTATTCAGAACTTATATGAGCCTATTCCGAGAAGGATGGTGCTGTATTACAGGCAAATTGTGGCCCAGCTCCGTACGAATAAAGAAATGTGTATCTTTCACAACTGTTCCTGTTATTTTGTCCATCCCCTAAATATTGAGTGTTGCTGTCACCTTTGCTGCAGCAGTTCTGTGAGTTTTAGACACAGACCTCTTCAACGTACAGCGGTCCCTTTCACTTAGTTTTGGTCTTGGGCCACTATTCCTCTTAACTGATGATATCTTACGATGATCTCTATGTGACGTCCTAAACTTGGGAACTGCTGCTCTGGATACACCTAATAAAGTGTCCGATTTGATTAGAGTCTCTCCAGATAAACGCGCACCAACAGTTTGTCCTCTTTGAAAATCGGACAAGTCTCCCATTTTGCAGTACTTTCAAAAGAAATGTTACTAAACACAATGTGTAATTCATTGACACTGGCACTACACAGTGTAAATAAACGAGTGAACAACGAAAGGCACTCACAACTGATGTTCTTTCAGTGCAGCCAACACAAACAGTTTTATTCCTATATTGTCTAGTGTTTCCATTATTTTGTTCATCTTCCGTATGTACGGGATCTCGTTCAGCAATGAGCGGGGATGACTCAGTCGGTATTGTGATTAGGCTACGGGCTGTAAGCCTACAGTAGAGACAACGTGGTTCGATTCTGGGCAGGAGGAGATGTCTGTCTTTTCCAAAACGTCCTGACGGGCTCTGTTGCCTACCCTGTTTCCTAGTGTGTGTGTACAGGGGACTGTTTTCCAGGAGATGAAGCGGCTTGGACGTGAAGCTGGCCGGCCACTCATCTCGCATCCGATGCCGAGGTTAAGATGAATGGAGCCATACCTCCAATTCCTCATATACATGCCTCTACCTCTGTTCAGCAAGAACTCGCTGTTATGCGCACACGGAAGTACGTGGTGTAACACAACTCATTAATCCGACTGACTGCGACGTGACGTCGTGCGTGCCCCCGTTCAGACCATCTTAACAAAATTCCTTATGTATCCAGGTAGTGTACCGAACGTCGCCACCGCTGGTGCCATTAGCGCATCGTACAGGGTACTGTAGTCACGGATCTCCGCCCAATAACATGCTGTTGTGACACGCTTATCCGGTTTTGTCAGTTCCTGCAAGCGAGTTTTAGGAGATTGCCTTCTTCATTTTCACATATATTTCCAATTCATTATTGACACTAATTCCATTCATCACTATGTACCTACTGCACTCGAAGAAATGTCGTTAAATAAGACAGTCACCACTTCGTGCTACATGTCTGCCATGAGCAAATACAAGAATTAGTTGTGTGTGCTAACTTTGTGTTTTTAACAAACTTAGTAGATAAGATTTCTTATTTAGAAGCTGATAAGGGCTTACGTCACGGCTCTTAGCACGCGTCCGCCAGTTCGTTTTGTATGGCCATATCAAGGCATTTTGTGTCCACATACAGAATGTGGCCGGGCTCAGTGCCGAAGAATGTTTCGACTTAAAATGTTTCTTTTCACAGACCTGAAGGCTGCAGAAGGTGACCGCAGGACAACTTGAGCAGAAGCAACGTTGCAATAAAACTAAATTCGGCAATTGCAACGCAGTTTGGTTTTCTTATTTAAACCTATGCAGTATTCTAATTTGTGTTTTCAGTTTTAGTGAAAGTAATTGACATTCAGAGGACCGTGCTTTGTGATATATTCTTATAATAAAACCAACGAGATGCACTAATTTCTCAAATTTATTTTTGGAATAGAACTCTACATATTTCGGGCAGGTTTTCTGTCCATCATCAGGAGTCTAGTGTTGTATACACAACAATACATATAGGTTATGCTGACTGCTTGCTAGCAGTCAGGCAAACAGTCAAAATAACCTGTATGACATATACCTATTGCTGTGTATACAGTACTAGACTCCTGATGATGGACAGAAAACCTGTCCGAAACATGTAGAGTTCTATTCTAAAAA
>Ga0123352_10012085_pt1 | contig 13637 bp, 3 predicted proteins | sample TergutLab28metaG_FD_89700 | JGI IMG/M metagenome (GOLD analysis project Ga0123352, IMG submission 89700) | Labiotermes labralis P1 segment gut microbial communities from Petit-Saut dam, French Guiana - Lab288 P1 | ecosystem: Host-associated > Arthropoda: Insects > Digestive system > Gut ...
CCATAGACAACCTGATGATGGCCAACACAGGCCGAAACATGTAGTTGTTTTCCATCACATTCATTAAATACACCTCAGTGATTAAGTTGTGTTTGACTACATACCTTCTCCTAGTAATACAACGGGTCTCCACAGTGTGTCCACACACCAGGTTTGAGCATTTATATGACGTTGAAAGTATAGTGAATACGATCTCTAAACGGTATTAGCAAGTTGGTCTGTGTATACGAGATGGACTGCCTTCCCAGAGGTGTGAAAACTGGTGGTTTAAATGCATTTCAGGTTATTTTCACAAATAAAAGCTTTAACATGACCAATGGCAGCTGATAGTATCTCAGCTAATCAAGATAATAACTGCTGGTGAAAAATCCATAGCTTCACCGGCTTAACCACATTGAGTCCGCTTTTTTTTAACCAATCTTCAGAGACGTTAATTCTGTCCTACTCTTTATTCAACTTTTCCGTAAAATACACTTTAATATTATCCTTCCATTTTATTAAAATATAACCAACTAATTGCACCAATATGTGATACTAAAATCTTATTTACACATTGAAACACGTCACTTGGTTAAAATAATTCCTCCTACATTATTTTAACCAAGTGACGTGTTTCAATGTGTAAATAAGATTTTAGTATCACATATTGGTGCAATTAGTTGGTTATATTTTAATAAAATTCAATTATTGCACGGTAAAAACAAGAAAATAAAAAAATTATCCTCCCATGTTCGTCTAGGGCTCCAAATTTTTTACTTTCCCATCTGCCTTTCCGACCAACACTTTCTGTGAATCAATTATGTACAATTTGCATAATATATAACTAGCATATCTCATTCTTTAAATTTACACTAACAAAATTATGTCAAACTGCTAATTAAGTAATTGTTTCTAATTCTTCAACCGCATATCCAAATATTCGCCCTCGTACTTGTGTTATCACACGTTCCCAGCATTCCCCTATTACTCCCCTAATGTTTCCATGAACCTCATACAAATTTGTTAATATTTGAAAGATATCGAGTTTATATCTTAATTTTTCCTCGTGTAAAAAGGTAAAGGTAAAGCAGTCCCGTTACAGGCCTGGAGTGACCAAGAGTGTTCCAGGGAGTTAAGGTTCCCAGATTTCGTGACAACGGCACAGGATGGTGATAGGTTGTCAGCCTTAGGCACCGGCCGCCTTTACCCCCAGGAAATACTCCTGTTATTCATTTCTGTTAGAGGCTGAGTCGACCTCAGGGCCATAATGCGATCGGAAGGATTTTATGTCAAAGAAAAATCCACTGACACCAGCTGGGATCGAATCAGCGACCTTTAGATTTGTAGCACAGCGCCTTAAGCACTGTGCTACCGCGGTCCCCAATTTTTCCTCATGTAGTTACATTAATTACATATTTATGTTGATTTTCTGTGATGTGGATACCTTAAGGGGATTTTCTCTGTCCTACTTATTGACCAGGCTATTTCCTGACTTGCAGGATATATAAGCACCAGAGTAAAATAGGAAATTAAACAAAACTACGTGACTTCAAGAAACATAGATTTTTAAAGAGAAAAGTAATTTTCTTGAGAAGAAACGTTCAGAGAATCTACAAATTTTAAGAGGGCTAACACATAATTTACGAATTTAACATCACTTGCTGCTAATGTAAATGTTAATACGTCTTGGGTATGTTCATTTTAAAAAACGGTTGGCGTTACAGAAAACTACCTTCAAAATATTTAGCTGTAATTATCCAATTCTCTGCGTTTCCTGTTGTGTTGTGTGACAATTAGCTTCTATTTTGCTCTGTTTCCTAATTTGAATATGAAAGTTTCTCTAAATCTAGCAATTCTAATCTTGACCTGCCCACATTTGGTTTGGCCTCTTCGGTGGGGGCTTGACAGTACACTTAGCTGATAAGCATCTGTAAAGAAAATATTGCGTCCTATTCTGCGCCTCGATTATCCCTCCACAGATTAATTTCCACTGATAAGTAACAATACATATATTGTGAAGCATAGGTGAGACAGTTCAAAATAGCGCTGTGTCAGTAGGTGGGCCAAATTCCGACCGGGTCATGTGAGACAGAGACAAAAACATAAGTGTTGCCAAGTGTTTGGTGTTCATCAAACCACCCATTTTCCTTGGTTAAAATGAGGTCTATGACAACACTGCACAGCTGTGTTTGCTCCGGCAGAAAATTTTCTCAATACTGCCCAGCGACCGCTGAGTCAAAACGTAGCGTTTTATCATTCAGAGTGCAGTTGCCTACTTAAAGTATCTAAAGAAATTTAACCCAACCTCTAATTACGATTCAGTGATATATTTCCAAGCCTTAGACCAAACTGTATGAAATGGATCTGATTATATCCTGTAAAATCGACACAAAACATTTTTAAACAAATTTTCCAAAAGTAGGTGCCATAGCACTTCCTCAAACGTCTCACTTTTAGGCTACGTGCTAATGGTCCATTGACAATAATCTTCCTAAAATAAGCTTCAGAAGAGCCGCACAATTACCAGAGTGATTGCCTTCTTTCCGGCAGACAGCTAAATAACACTGGCGTCTGTGCGAAAGTAATTTCCGAAAGATTCTTCAGACCTTTCCTAGCAAGGTGCCTCAGAATTAAGTATTACAGATCAAGGGATAGAAACTAAACATTAATTTTAAAAAATCTTATCTTGCTCTAACTGCCACTACCCTAACTGGTGTTCTCCATTCTACAGTTATTCTTTTCATTATTTTTATCCTCACTATCTTGAATCAACTAAAATTATTTTCGTTGTTACACCGTGCATGTTGTCAAGTTATTCAATTATTATACCAACCACTGCACAAATATAAAATTTATAAAATTTACACATTAAAACATTAGAACGCTCCGACATGTTTCGGTCCTAGGACCATCATCAGGGAGCCATATCGTCCTTGCTAAAGTCACACTACAAAAAGTCACATTAATTTCGTTGTATCTGTTGGGTATTGTGGCAGCATGCCGTGTTGTGTAATGTTATGTTGCGAAGAGTGCCTTGCTACGGATGTAGCAGGGCACAACACAACATGGCATGCTGCCACAATACCCAACAGATACAGCGAAATTAATGTGACTTTTTATAGTGTGACTTTAGCAAGGACGATATGGCTCCCTGATGATGGTCGTAGGACCGAAATATGTCGGAGCGTTCTAATGTTTTAATGTGTAAATTTTATAAATTTTATATATGTACAGTGGTTGGTATAATAATTGAGGAACTAAAAGTAATTTAACACCAGAGAGTGCAATAAAATAACCAAAAGCTGTCAAGTTTCATGCCAGTCACGGTCCCATCTAATATTCTGTCTCACGCCCACAGACCTCAACCCAGTTTGATCTTTGCGACAGGTCTATACGGGCCTAAAGTGTCAAAAATGTTTAACAGAACAATAAAATTTTACTTCATAATGTAAGTTACTCGTTTTCTAGTATCATTTGTCTCGATGTTTTGGCCCAGATAATTCTGAAATCTAGGACTGAAAATTCGCCTAGTGCACGAATGTTTAATTTTCTCAACTCTGCCAATTGCCCTGCTCCTCACCAGCATCATCAAGCATGGCCCGTTTTAACTGGATGCCTCTACTTGCAGGTAAACACTTCGTTTGAATAATTCATGATAGTTATTCTCGGAGTTTGACTGACCTGGAAACTCGGGATATGAAAACTCTGAGAGGAAAAACAGGTCACTAGTTTATTTATCTAACTCCAGATGCCAGCGGCATGGCGTGAAAGCGTCGCACCTTTCACAGAGGGCTGATAACGAATATAGACACCAAGCGCTTGATATCAAAACAAACACAATGCATCGCTCGCGCTGAAAAAGCTAAGAGCAATCCAGCGTTTATTTCAATTCCGTTAAGTACTTCCTTAGAATGTAAGCACTCTGCACATATCAAGACTGAAAGTGACAGGCCTTTAGATTCCAGAAAGAGGCAAAAGGGAACCGCTACTGGCCGCCATGCCAACGTACGTTATTAATTATAATTACTTAGAGAGATCATGAAGAATAAATTGAAAAATCTGCTAACAGAGATTGGTAAAGCGGCCTTTGTTTCGATACAGTCTTGTGACCGTGCTATATGGGTACCATAGATTTGGAGGTAAAATTACCTCCCTCTTTAACCCTTAATATGGTGACAATATTTCCCATCGAATTACCGGTACACACACCATGCTGCGGCACGGTTTTGTGACCATGAAATATGCATAATGGATTCCCACAGCACTCGGAACTTCAAACTTTACTGACACAGGATTTCTCTTCAGGGAGGTTTAAAGGCACCAGTTGTAACGACACTGAATTTTATGACTAATTAGCCACATTTAAAAGTCTATTCATGAGAAGTTGATAGTTGCATACCTGGTCAAGTTATTCTCAACTTCTATGTAACTCGAATGTCTAGCACAGATTTTACAAATTATCGTCTTTGGGTCCTTTGATTCACTTAAATCCAGCAAAAACTATACAAGAAATTTCTTCAAGAATTCATTTTCGTACCAAAAGCAAAACACATCTATGTAACCAAGATGGCAATACCGCAAACAGAATTACCCACTTGAACAGAATTAGTTTCATGACCTCAAATATAAGATAACTACAACAATTTCAGAAAATGAAAATTTTACAACAGAGATAATAATAATATCCTCTAGGAAACGTATTTTAATATAATATTGTGGCACCTGCGCCTAATATTTATAGTTACTTCGTTAATTTAACCCATGACTGTGTACTTATGTGAAATTTTGTATTTTTTTATAGCCATTAAATAAAATCACAACTAACGTGACTTATAAATCATTCATATAAAAGCGCAAAATGTGAAAGATAAAGTGCATCCTAGAAGAGCCTGTGATGCCCCAGAGAAGAAGAGTTGTAACTTTACTCTTTCTCCAACCTAGGCTCTAGACCGGAGGTGCAAGTTCATACTCCAAGCCTCTGCTATTTTTTTCCAGGCCAATAGAAATATTACACTTTGAACATTTGGCTGGGTGGGAACCAGGGCCTGTCTGCATGGGTGAGAAAATTCTCGTCCCTACAAGTTTTCGACCTCCGGACCGTCCAGCCCGTATCGATAATTAAACATACACTAAAGTTATAATTTACTCACAAATTTCCGATTCGTAATTAAAAATGTTTACGTAATTATGAATTTAATTTCTTAATGTTAAATGTGACAATATGGAAATACTTTTCTACTTAGACATCAGAGATTAGATAGAATATGAAAAGGTTTAATCTGAAAACCTGAAAGGAAAATATCTCTGGGAGACCTAGAGGTACATTATAATGTAAAAATTAAAATGATTCCGAAATAAATTAGGTGGGAGTGAATGAACAGAATACAGTCACGTTCTGGTCTGCTTTGAAAGCGGTAATAAAACTACCACTTCCATTTAAAAAAAGAAATTTTTCGATTATATGAGTGAATAATGTTTTTTTCGAGAAGAAACTTATTCCATTGAGATTATTAATTAATTAAAATCCTCTAATTTCAAATTTCAAAAAAAAAATAATAAAATAAAATAAAATTCAATGCCTTTCAGGTGTTTAACCAACTATAATGCCACATGCAAAAACGTCTTCCATTGAATACAAACTATTGGAAATTATTAAACGACAGTTGTATTAACGGGTCGCCATTTATCATTGTGGAAGCATTCATATTTCTAGGGCTTGCGCGTAATTTTTGTATTTATTGCCACAGCATTAATAATGTTGCGGTTGCAAATAAACGAGACCTGCCCAAAGAGAAGCAAATTTATGAATGAAATAAACGTCAAATTTTCTGTCTTTCTGTGGTGATGAAAAGTACCATTAAATGTTTCTTTTACCAGATTCAAGCATTATGTCATTCTTTTCGTCGCAAGCTCCTTTGCGCCTCACCTATTTCGTCCTTAATTTCTTCTTAATATAATCCTATGATACCCTTCTCGGGACTTCAAAGTTATCACTTTCCAAAAGGCTATTCCAGATGTCGTGTTACGTGTCCAGCTTCTTGTAGCTTCCCAGATTTTGCAGCTGTGTTAACATTACATATGTGATCTACACATATAAAATTCTATATTCTTTGAAAAGAAACATCGTTCTCTTTACAAATTTTTCAGTTCACTTTCAAATTAGAAGCTCGAATTTCGTAAACATGGAAAACAACTGGCAAAGTTACATTTTATACAACTTTACTCTTATAATTTTGAAAATTAAACAGGCTTGTAAAAATTTTAGATCAGAAAAATGAAAATCATGAAGTCACTCGAAAGTTAACAACCTTTACAAAGCAATGTTAGAGTGCCAAAGGAAATACAATGAGATTTGAAGTTCCAAATTCACAAATGTATCGTTTTAACAACACGAAGCCAGCGTGAAATTGAAAACTCGTAGGAAAGGGAAATATTTCCACTTTAAATTTGTAAGTACACATGAATATAGCGCACCGTTTGTGTTGGAAAGTAAATTTCTAATTAGAAGTTGCTAATTTAAGGATTAAGACAGCAAATGTACGCTAATTGCTTTTAAGATTACTGTGCTTAAACTTTCTGAAACTTACAACGTGTCTTAGCGACTGTTTATCTGAGTGCATGTCAATTTCTTCGTTTTACTTAACTCAGCAAGAAGAAACTGCTTTAATCTGATAAGTGTAGAAGTAAAGCAGCAGTGTTTGTTACTTGCATTTCAGCAGATCTCTGTTGACACACACTTCTGATTCAAAAGGCCCCATACGGAAACCTTCTACACATCGCCAGGGGTATCGTAAAGTTCTGGATAAAGCTTACACCCATCTGGTAACGTCCTTTTTCGCAGCAAAAGATCGACACTAGGAATGAGACGGGACACACTCTGCAGGCTATAAATGTGGAACGAGAAAATAGCTAATATGCTGTAAAGTTCAGTACAGAACACAAACGTGATTACGGCAAGTACAACTGCTGCATTGCAGTTGCACTATGTTCTCTGACAAACTGTTCAAAGCGACTCAACTTTTCGTTCATTTTCTTTTCTTTTCGCTTCATATTAGTTAGTTTACTTTTTTTCTCATTTTCGCAACGAAATGCAGAAAGCATGCTTCTATTGCCCTCGCTCTGTGTGTCCGTCTGTCTGCACGAAACAAATTAAACGCCTTTTGGACGGATTCGAGTTGCATGTGAAATTGGTGGGTAGTACAAAAATTTGTTGGCTTCTCTAAAGTCGGTCAAATCTAGACAATAATTAGATTATCTTACATAAAAATATATATATATACGAGTGAGTTTCCGAGCGTATCTAGAGCCTCTCTAGATCCTACACCAAGACATTTCTTGTACGAAATCTGTATTAAAAAAAATGTTAGAAAAATGAAACAAAGATATTTTACCCAGTTCGCCTTTTCCTTTGAATTTAATTGTTACGTGGATACTTATAAAAAGCGGGTGAAGGCGTCAGAGTATTTGGTCTGGGCATACATTTTTCCTAATTTGCTTATAATTATTGCCTCAAATCCCCATAAATTTAGTCATTTTTCTAGCCCGTAAAGTAAGCAATATACGAACAGCTGTTCTATGGAATTGGTTTATTCATGTCTTTGCAAAGAATTAAATTTTATACGAACTAGGTAATGTATTTTAGTTCCTTTATTGGTAAATTTGGTTATCGATATTCTTTTTTTGTTTATTAAATCCTGTGCCAGACATGTTTATTATTCAATGAGTTAATCAACACCGTTTCTTTTTAACAGCTTCTATTAACCCTTGCCCTGCTAACGTGGAGAATATGGTGAGCTCTTAATAATGCCAGCAAATTACAGATGAGATTTAATTCGGAGTTTAAAGGGTTAGCAGTAAACATAATTTTCTCATAATGAATTTCTTTTATTTTTATGTAATGTGTAATATCCAAAAAGAACATTGATTATATCTATCCTAAAATTCGCAGATGTTGTTAACAAATTATAAGTGTTTTGTATCATAATTCCTTCTCCCATTTGCAATCAAGTTAAAGAAACTTTGAGTTGAACGTGGACAAATGGAGAAGAGAGTTAACAGTGGCCCAATTCTCGAAGGTCCTGCTAGGTTAGCAAATACTTTTTTTCATCACAGTACTAAAAGAGATGTTTCCACATAAGACAAGTGAATGTAATAATTAACATTAAAATTCTATTCTAGGTAAATATATGTATAAAAATTCAGTGAATTTATTTATTGTAATAATCGTACTAACTAGTTCAATATCAAATTTTAGTCTGAAGTTACTACTAATATTTCCCACAAATTCCACAAAGTATTCTAGTGTTAAAAGGCTCGAATGAGAGCCTGCATTTTTTTTTTCGTCTCATTACTTTCCATAAAACATGCCAACTCATTTCATATCGTCATTGGTGAGGATGTGTGACCCAAATAATTGTACATGAATTCCGCTGCTGCGCGAAGGCTCAAATACATCACCTCCAAATTTTAAAATCTGAAAAGTGTTCAGGACAAATCTGCCGTCAGGTACAATTTCCTTTTTACTTTTAAAGTCATAATTGTAGTTTGCTTAATGTTATGTTGTATACACCTTCAAGATACACTCCGTGATGTTTGAGTGTTCTATTTTACAGTAAATATATCAGTGTCGTGTTCTTTCATGGATCGATAGCACCCTACTGGGCAAGGGCCTCTTCATTATCGAAGCTTCACGATCACACTCAATTAGACAAACCTCACTCGGCAGGAATCCTCTTGACAAGTGATCAGCCCGACCCAGAGACTTCTAGCTGACAACAAACAACATTCACAGGAGACAGACCTCCTTTCCCCTGGCGGGATTCGAGCCCGTAATCCCAATAAGCAAGCGGTCGCAGACTCACTTGTTAGACCGTGCGGTCACTGGGATCGACACATTCATGTTGCTTAACACACGAAGATCTTATTTGGACAACAGAAGAGACGAAAGCAATTCGTTTTTAGAATATTGGCAGTTTCTTTTCCGCTTTTTAGAAATAAAGTTTGGATTTTAATGGAAGGAGTTGGCAACTGCAACCAATATTTGAATATAAAATTTTGAGAATGTTGAAGAATAACATGATTTGGAATATACGAACAAGTTAGAATAATGTCTATAATAAATATTTAAGAAGAGAAAAATGAGTAGAACTCGGAATGCAATTACATAATGCAGATTTCAAGTAGCCGGCAACGAAGGAGACACAAGTTACATCTCGCGAATGATACTGAAGCCGGAATATGTTAATGGCTTATGTTTGAAGAGCAAGAGCGGAACAAAAAGAAGGAAAAATTGGGTCTTGGCTGAAGTTATGAATCAATTTTACCTTCTTTTTGTACCGTTTTTGGGAATAACTGTTCATGCGGAAGCGTGTTACTGCATTGTGCATCATTGCAGGGAACACAGATGTCACGTTACAAAGTGAATAATGTATGAGGGTTTATATATCATTCCACACAGAGGAATATGGCAGGGCTAATATTTAACAATAGGTTGTCTCGTTTCCTATGCATTGCCTCTGTTTATACCTTCACAACCTTGCAGAATGGAGGTTTAGATTTCATTACCACGAGATTTAATTTCGAATGTATTTTTTTTCCCTTTACTCCAAGTTTTTAGATACGATATGAAACTCACCTTTTTGCTGAAGTTTGTGAAGAGTGTAGGAACGTCCCTCGAAGTAACACTCCATCGGATTACAATATCTTTTTCCACAAATCCTATCTGGAGCAACAATGACACAGCTTGCAATTAGTGGTGCCTTCAAGAACACTTCCCAGGGATCCGAGAAGCAGACTAAGTAACTAGTCGGAATGCACTTATCCACTTTTCCGTCTGGTACCTCGTTCTCGTTTGTTTGTTTGTTATTCTCGTTGGCAGCATGTAGTTTGTTTTCCTGTTTATTTAAACTGCGTAAAATTGTGGCAACTTCGTTTATAAGTTCCAAATTTGACTTTCCTTTTTTTCCATTAATGTAGTTGTTGATGAAAGATGGAAACGTTGTGTACTGTGAAATTTCAAGTGGTAATTTAGTACTAATTTTGTAGACAGTTGGCCAAGTAGTTTGCTTAAAGCTTTGTTCTGACAATTTCGATTTGCTTGTGGATTTACTGTCAACACAATCAGAAATGTGAACACTTGCTTTTAGAGTAGAGGGCGTTTTGATTCTTCTGCTTAAGAAGGCTCTATATAAGTTACATTTTTGTCTTTGGCGACCACTTTTAGAAGCCGTTCGACAAGAATTATAATCTGAAGTACTTTCGGAAGGATGACGGTCATCGCCTCTCTTTGTACTGACGACTGACTCTGTCCTTTCGGTAGTTACGCGTGTACTTGTTATATTGCCTCTTCCTTGGTGTGCAATTTCGTGGATCCTGCTAGTGTTAGCAACACTGTTATCATAGCTAGACAGTTTCCAGTTTAATTCAGCTAGATCCTGGCACCTGAATCCCTTGTGCAGAGAAATTATCCCCTGCTGACAAGAGAGGTGATAACAGGTCCACCAGCCTGGAAGGCTCCAAGTTTCCCCCGCGGCTTGCTTAACACATGACCACGGCGTAAATCTCCTGAGACATTCAGAAGAAAAAGTTGAAGCACATCTTGTGTCAATAGCATGGAATTTAATTAGAGCACATTTGTTTCCCCCAGTGTTACATCCAATTAAACAGTGAAGACAGGCGGCCAGACAGTAACACAGAAAGGTTGCTTTTATGTTCATGTCTCTTCAGTTACTAAGCTGGGTTCGTCAAACAGAAACGGTTTAATGTAACGTCAAAACAAACAAAGGCCACTTAACGTGGTATAGCAGTCCGGAACGCAAGTGAAACACAGCCCGTGGAAGTGAAAGATTGTAATGCAGATAGGTTTGAAGTTTCCACTGCTTTGCCTATCGTGAGTGACAAGCCATGTCAGGTGCATATCGGAGAGGGGCAGAGCAAACACCGCTCTTGTCGCAGAAGCCATAATAAAGGCTGAAAATTGACCGATGAATCATGAAGCTGTGTTCAACTGACGTGTTACGGCAGTGTAAGAGCTCCATCAGCAGTTGAGTGCTGACCTGCACACAAAAGAACGCATATCACTTTATATCAGCAAACAGAGCAGGGAAGTGTGAACATAAGCAGCCTACGCGTATTCATAAATTGTGTAGCCTGGAAAAGCAATAAGTACCGCGAGTGTGTGTTTGTAGCCTTAGGTATCCAGCAAGCAATGCGCATGTGCCATGTTTTCATCTGCGGCTTGTTCGCTTCTACAGTATTTTCCCACATTAACAACAAACTGCACGATTTTGGACAAAAAAAATGTTATTGAAAGTAAAACGTGCGTTTTGAGTTTTTCTGCAAATTTGTACGAAATATTTCTCGTTCTAAGAAGAACTGAGCGAGATATTATCATAACTGCATGTTGGTGTTCATGTGAAGTGCCCGTTATTATTGTCAGACTTTAATGAAACTTTTATTTTCTAGATAGATTTTCGAAAAAGCTCAAATATAAAATTTCATGAAAATCCGTCCTTTGGGACGAGTCGTTCTATGCAGACGAACGGACGACCAGACGGAGAGACGGACACACATGACGAAGCTAATAGTCGCTTTTCGTAATTTTGTTCACACGCCTAATAATAGGAAACAGTGACGATAGTAAACTGGTTAATGTTTATCTAGGTACTGACTTCACAGCCACTGGCCAGTTGCAATATCAACATTAATATACAAGCATGGAGTGACCAGTAGCAGGGATAAAAATTGTAATAGTAATTAACTGTGACAGCATAGTAATAATAAAAATATCGGCACAGCAACAACACTGCAGTATCAAAGAAAACAAAACGAATATTACTGTTCGTCGGATAGAACCTGGAAAAGTACTATAAATAGTGCCGTCTAAGGCGTTGGTCTGCAGCTGCTTGATAGTTGGGATAGTAGTCTCGGATCCCGCTGAGTTCATCAGTGTTCATCTCTTGAGTTTGCTGCGTGTTCGGCAGTTATCAGTCTCTGCGACTTGCTGATCACTCGTTCAGAGGAGGGCTATCGAGTGTGTGTGTGCGTGATCTCAAAACTTCAAAAATGCGATGGCCTAGGCCCGAGCTAGGTTGCGCCACAGAAGAAGGAGTTTATAGTAATGAAGCCACTCAGTCCTACGAAATGACAGTTTCAGCCCTCCAGCGAAGTATATTTGTTCCAGTTAGTCGGAAAAATCAGTTTGCTTTTCAAGCGGATGGCTTGAAACGAAGACAGCGAATGGCCGTGACAGTGCAAATGATCACACTTCTATTCATTTTCCGGATATATCGGGTTGGTTTGCAAGAGGCTTTATCCTGACAAAATATATGGTTGTTTTTTTTCATAATTTTCAGGTGAGGCATCCCAGTTGTGTTTTCAATAATTCATTCATTCATTTAGTAGTCTGTCTTACGACAGGTCCAAAGCCTCTTCCAAAGCGAGCTGTCCACTTAGTGCGATCTAGAGCTTCCTCCTTCAAATGATTAATAAAGTATATAAATTTGTTGTCTAACACAACTTTATTATATAAAACTTTCGTATAAAATATATTTTATATAATAAAGTTGTGTTAGACAACAGATTATTATACTTTATTGCTTTTCTCAGCTGCTGCATGAAACTCCTTGAGGAGTTAAATATCCGACCGAACACAACCATACAGATCTATACATTATACACTACAGTATGTTTCGGCTGTCTATATCAGCCACCATGAGGTAGGTATCGGATACACAACAAGAATATAAAGGGAGGGACGTCTCTCTTTACAGTGTAACATTTTTACGCGACTAGGTATTAAGTTTCAGCTTATTATTCCGTTTTTTGTAATAATATTGTTCTAATTCATACCAATCTAAAGACAGGCCTCTCTCCCTTTGTATTCTTGTGGTGTAACCGACACCTACCTGATGATGGCTGATCTGGACAGTCGAAACATATTGTAAATGTAAAGCAGTCCCATTACAGGCCTGGAGTGGCCCGGAGGGTTCCAGGAAGTTAAGGTTCCCAGATTTCGTGACAACGGCACAGGATGGTGGTAGGTTATCAACCTTACGCACCGGCCGCCTTTACCCCTAGGAAATGCTCCTGGAACTCATTTCTGTTAGAGGCTGAGTCGACCCCAGGGCCATAGTGCGATCGGAAGGATTATATGTCACTGAAATATCCACTGACATTAGCTGGGATCGAACCAGCGACCTTCCGATTTGTAGCACAGCAGCTTAGCCACTGTGCTACCGCGGTCCCCCGAAACGTATGGTAAGGCATAATAAAAGACAAGTACGCTTAATCTGTATGGTTGTGTTTGGTCAAATAATTAACACCTTATTGAGAAATAACAGAGCTGGACGATGTCACACAAGACATTCTGTGACATATTCCTTTATTATAACCAACTTATGCACTTATACGTCCTTTTTAATTATGTTGATATTTTAAAACATTAAAATATAACACACTAAAACATTGATCACTCCTACATGTTTCGGTTATCACATATAACCATCCTCAGGGAATTCCTTGTACTTACTAAAGTTATTACTTTTATTGCCCTTATGGTATGTTGGAAGCATGTCTTAGTATGTGTATGATGGATCTGGATTATCTGCTGTGTGTTTGTCAGTGTTCTCCTTCTGCCTCTGTGCTTGTGAACTTTAGTA
>Ga0123352_10012087_pt1 | contig 13636 bp, 6 predicted proteins | sample TergutLab28metaG_FD_89700 | JGI IMG/M metagenome (GOLD analysis project Ga0123352, IMG submission 89700) | Labiotermes labralis P1 segment gut microbial communities from Petit-Saut dam, French Guiana - Lab288 P1 | ecosystem: Host-associated > Arthropoda: Insects > Digestive system > Gut ...
GTCAACCTTTAAACGTCCTACCCCCCCCCCCCCTGTGGCGCACAAATCCCCTTGTGGCCCAAGGCCCCCCCATTTACGGGGTTTCACGCTAAACCCCCCACCCCCCCACATTAAACCACAATTGGTAGGATTCATCTTGACGAGTAATCAGCTCGTCGCAGAGACCTCTACCTGACAACACACAATACTTCCAAGAGACAGACATCCATGCCCCCGGTGGGATTCGAACCCACAATCCCAGCCAGTGACCAGCCGCAGACCTACGCCTTAGACCGCGCGGCCGCTGGGCTCGGCCTGACGTAAATGTATGTAGCTGGTCTTCATACGGATTGTAATTCCTTACATTTGCTGGCTGCATAAAGACTTGGATTTGGATAATTGATTTTTAAGCGCGGTTTTGCATGTAGTCATGTCGGTTGGGTGGGGCCGGCTGTTGACTGGAGGAGGGGAGCTGTGAGTGATTCTTGGAGATATGGGTTCCTTGAGTCTCTGGAAAAGTTACACCGTCTTCTGGGTCAAAATATATGTACAGTTTATGTAAATCATCCAGTGCCATAACACGGCAGTTAATTACGTGGGAGCGGAATGCCGGCAGAGCATGTTATGGATGAGACGTAAGAACACAGCTGAGGCTGGTTATTTTGTGTCTTAATGATTTTGTAAAGGGTGGTTATTGCTGTGTCTGCCTTTATCCAATCTGCGCTTTTCATCCTCAAGACAACTCGTAGGAGTATAAGTGTGCACCGCTAGTACCACAAGGTGATACGGATTTCCATCGGAACACTTGACAGAGTGGTAAACAGCCGCCTGGTTATCCGCCTTACGGCTCGCAGCGCGCGCGAGATGATTGGTGTAGCGTTCTGAACGTCGCCCTGCGCTGCTGTAAACGGCATTTTTTAGTGTACGAAATGGCGATCCGTGCTGTCGACGTTGGGAAGACGGTGAACACTGACCTCTCAACGTTCTATTGCAAATTTGTCTGCTTATGTATAGGATATTTAAAATGTGTGTCCACAAAACCCTGGCTTTACGTTTTTTTTTTCTTGCGATATACACAACTTCTTAATCTAGGCGCTCTCATTTTCCGTTTAACGACCTTTGGCTGGCTGCCCTCTTACACTAACCCCTGCTTATTCCATCTTTTAAAGTAATATCTTTTTTGATTTACGCTCATTTTTCACGAACACAACTAGGGCGTAAAAAAAGGGGCTTGGTGTGTTCTGTCTTAGAGTGCGTAATATTAGCTTCAAAATGAGCTGTCATTGAGGTCTGACGTTTTAAAGACGAAACTGTGTCTGTCTGATTTAAAGACTCAGTCCGTACCGCGCAGTAAACTTTCTTTTCCTCAATTATAAAAACGGGTAAGTTAATGTTGTATGGAGAAATAATCGCTGTTTGTTCTGAGATCCACGCAGAACGCGTAAATGCATTGTGGGTAGAACACAGAATTTCTGTACGTTCAAGCTGGTGGTACAGTACGTACATAAAGCAAGTCTTAGACGTTATCAGTTTAAACCGTTTCAGATGTACTCCGTTGAAAGGAGTCGCGAGCGGAACGAATTTAGCCAGTTTATGAAAACTGTAAGATTGCATGTGTCGAAAGATAATCGACCTGTCGACCTAGAGGGCTCATCTTGAATATCGATTAGTTTCTGCAGATTCCGCAGGAATACAGGACATTAAACAGTTCAAAACACAGGCCATTTTCACTGTTGGTGTGTGGTTGTAAATGGAATCGCCCATTAGAGGGAGGGAATCGAAACGTGACTGCTTGATAAGTGTGAGCGTGGCATTATTTGTAGTGTTTTGTGTGTTTATCGGTTTGCTTGTCGTCTCCATGGAAACCGAGTGATGATGGCAGCTATGATGTCACCCCAGTATGGCAGCAGTTAACAGCAGCGTCACACGTGTTGTGGTTAGTTGCTGAAAAATATCCGTCTGATCACCTAGCTACTTCTGTTGTTGTATCATTGCATGACGTTTATTTGCTGGAAGCTGACGGGTCCTTAGCGGTCAAAAACTTCCCCGCATTTTATGGAACCCGAATGTTCGTTACCGCATTAACAAGTTCCGCCACCTGCCCCTGTCCTGAACCAGATCAACCAAGTCCATGCCCACATCCAACTTCTTGAAGATCCATTTTAATATTACTTTCCTATCCACGCCTTCGTCTTCCAGGTGACCTCTGTCCTTTATGTCTCCCCACCAAAACCCTGTATGCACCTCTCCTGTCTCCCATACGTGCCACATTCCCTGCTCATCCATTCTGCGTTACTGGTTTCGAAATTACTTTGACTTTGTGCTTGAAGTTACAGTATATGTAAGTGATTCTAAGACACTGTCACGTGACGGGTGACAGTAATTTTGTGCTGTGGGCTCCTTCGTCACGTAACTGCGTGCATGATTCTGTGTTTACTCGTATTGTTCAGTTGAAGTGTGCGTTCCGCAGACTTACTCTGTCAGCCGCCCCCCCCCCCCACACACACACACACACACACACAACGATTTAGTGTGGCACTGAACAGAGGCATTGTTACGCAGGTGAAAGGAATGCTGACGTCACGTAAATAGCGCCGCTCGTGTTACGGCGCTGGTGGGAACTGTCAAGTTCCCGGTTGAGTTCACACCGTCGTGCCACTAGTGTGAACTGATCCTCGAAGTTGATCATCAGTTTCCCTTCCAGTTTATAATTTTTCTAGTCTTTTGTTTTCAGTTGATTATTTTTATCTAAAAATTTAATTTTTTTTTTTAAATTTTTATTCTGCGAACTATCTTGTTTTCATTCCGTGTTTGTTCATGCGATTTTCCCAAGTTGCTCTCGCACTGACATCTTGCACGTGTTTCAGTTCCGTCGCAATATTCTGGCTCACGTGCGAAATCATGCGTTCCCCGTTAAATTCTGTACAATGCCCTTCTGCCTGGTTGCATGCTCTGTACCGGTAGACCCGTGTTGTACATCACTAAATGTGCGTGTCTGCCTGCGATCTTGGTTTCTAACATTCTGTATCTGGCTTCTCACTCTCTGTAGATCTAACCCAGTGTTCAGACGTCTACTGTACGTAACCGTCACTAAATATGTGTGTGTGTGTGTGTCTAACCAGTATTCAACCTAATGCGAGCCACGAATTGTCGCCACTGCGCCCGATCATTCTAGGTATCCGACTCCTGCCGTCTGATGACCAGTCATCATGTCTCCTGCATGTTCTAAGTGCCTAATTCCTTCAAGGTTTAACATTCGCCTTTGAATTAAAAAGTCTGCAATTAATCTTTACGTTTTACAATTTTGTACAATTTATATTTTAATGATTATTGTAAACTTACGGGATCCCATAAGTCAATATGTCTGCATTATATTTTACTTTACTTTGAGATTTCGTTTGGTGGCCCGATGGTGATTGTTATTTTCCGAAACATGTAGCTGTATTAAAATAAAGGAAATCATTGCTTGTGTTCCGCGGGGGAAAAGGCGTTTTGTTTTATGTATTCTGTAGCCGCAACATGTCCTCCATTCAATTAAAAGATAAAGGTAAAGCCCAGAACAGAACATGAAAGCACAGAGGAGGAGTAGAGGTATAGCTGTATTCTTTCTTTAACCTGGGCCCTAGATGGGGTGGGTGGTCAACGCCCTACCCTAATGAAAGAGACCCGGTACCCTTTGTATAAGGAGGCTGGGTGGGTACCAGGTCCGGTCTGGGCAGGTGCGGAAAATCTCGCCTTCACCGGGATTCGATCCTCGGACTGTCCAGCCCGTAGCCAGTCGATGTTTAAGTACACTGAAGTAAATTGGTGTTAGTAAGCATACTGATTGAATTAAGTGGCCGATGAAACAGTTCATTGGGCTGAAGCTACTCAGAACTCGTGTAATTACAACACACAAAGTCTGCTAGAAGATGTTCTTATGATATCTAGTTTAAGTCTTCCTGATGGGCATCTTTGTACATGTGGCGTACACACATGGGAAGCAATTTGATACCTTCTGCAGCAAGAGCTACTGAAATATCTTCTGCTACATTATGCTACAAATTTTAAATTCTAGTGGGAAAGCTGTTCTGGTTGCAGAGGACGCAGCTTGGTCTGAAATGCAGAGAATCGTGTTCGATGGGTTGTTAGAATGCTGGCTATGTGAGATGTCGTTGTGTTTTATTGGTGGAGAGGAGAGAAGTCACGTTTCCACGAAAGTAACATTTAACTTTACAACTGCAGTACAGTAATAATTTTGTGTGATGTGACGCATGTATCGTGTGACAGGCTTGCTGAGTAGTACTGCAACAGTGGCTTGTGTGTTGTTGCGTGTGCGTGATTTGTGTGTAACTGACTGATTTCATTGGAACAGAGCTCCTTCTCAGAAGCTAACAGTTACTCAGATAGTCAAGACACTTCGCACATATTATGGAAACCGAAGGTTCATTACCGCATTTACAAGGGGCCACTAGCTGTTCCTATCCTGAACCAGAGCAATACAGTCCATGCCTCTCCATCCAATTTCTTTAAGGTCCATTTTAATATCATCCCTCTACGCGTAGGTCTTGCGAGTGGTCTCTTTCTATCAGGTCTCGCCACCGCGTCACTTTTTGCGAATCTTAAATAACTGTGACGTGACCGAGCCGTGTTCGGTTACACTGAACACAATACGACAGCAAATAAACGAAGTACTTATTTCCTCCCGTAGTATATAGTGTCTGACCGGTGTTCGGGCCTCTGAGGACACAACGGATCTCCGCTAACTCACATTTGCAAAATTCACAGTCAGAATAACAAAGTCGAACTGCGTGGACAGCTGTGGCACTGTGTGATTGTCCTGCTTGTCCTGCTAATGTTCTGTTGTTGTGTGAAACGAACTCTTCACCAAATAGAACCGGCAGAGCCTCGCTCGGTATAGCGAGCAGGCTACAGGTTGGACAACCGAGGAATCGTTCTTAAATTCCTTGGTCGGGGGGCGCTACGTGTTCGTCGTCTGCAGTACGTCCAGACCAACTCTCGGATCCACCCAGCATCCTGTTTGATGGGTACCAGCGACACTTCCACCGGGGTTCAAGTGCCTGGTCTTGAAGGATGTGTGACGTTGTGCTTCCAGTGCACCATTGACGTCGTGACGTGCGCAGCGACGGCGTCTTTTTACTATTAACTTAAAGAAGTACTTTTAGGGTGCTCAGAGCAAGAAGGTCGATATAGGCGGGGCACGTAGCACGCGTGGGTAGATAAGATCTTAGTCTGAACGCAAGAGACCGCTTATTGGTTTTATACAGGAAGGATAATATTAAATTGGATCGTAAGGAAATGGTCTGGATTAACTTGCTGAGTGTAGGATTCATTTGCGGGCTATTGTGATCGTGATACTGAACAAAATATGCGCTCCTACAAGGCAGCAGACCTTTAAATCATCCGCACTTACGTCACACAGACGGTAACGTTGTGTTGCAGTAGCGTTGTCAGGCCATCGTTTCACGTAGCAGTGTCTAGAAACACCAGTCCGCGGTTAGTGATATTGTGCGTGGTACATCCGTGACTTCTTGTGATTTAACATTTCGTTTTGTTCGGAGTCGACGCAGGTGATTTTTTGTTCGTCCACATTCTGTTTCCAGTTTTCGGCTTTGCTGTTCGCACCTGCTGCCGCCCTGCAGTTCGTAATGCCGACACCGTCTGGAACAATTAACATTCTTAGCGAGTGTCAATCTGGAGCAGTTTTTGTCCACGCCGGACCGTAATTGAAAGCTGCCGACTCACAGCCCACGATACTCGTTAGTAACTGATGCCATTTGATTTATTAATTCCACTTCAGCTGATTCACATTGACAGCCAACCTGTGCACATTTTGCAGGACGCAACATGAGCTCGCCTACCTCTGTTCGAAGAGAACAAGCAAGAGCGTGACCATGTGTTTATATTGCAAGAGATAGTGGAGTGGGCCGGGATCGAGTCCTGGTGGGGGCGAGATTTTCCGTACCCATCAGACCGACCCTGGGGCCCACTCTATCTTCTGTACAGTGGGTACTGGGTCTCTTCCCTGGGGGGTAAAGTGACCGGTGCGTGGCGTTGACCACCCACCCTTATCTAGCTATACCTCTACTCCCGCTCTCTGCCTTCTTGTCATCTTCGAGGGTGATGTTTATGTTTACCTCTTAAGAGAGAGATTAAACTTGAATCGCTAGATCTGCGCAGGATGAACCGTGCGGTGGTTGGATGCGTCGTTTTTCGCATTACGCGCTACCTATAAACAATTAGGGTAAGATGGCGGGTTACTTCTGTGGACGCACAATATACCACTGCAGTTTGTAGTGTTAGGCGCTCAGACACCTGCCGTCTCTCGATGGCTCTGTATTGTAACGACAGAAGAAAATAGGCAAGACATCAGTGGCAACACAACTTGCACACTGTGTCAGACTCACTGGCTACATGTTCCGGATTAAGTGATCAGACAAACAGCAGGTACAATGTGATGACATGTGTCTGCTGTTTGTCTTGTATAGGGCCTGGTGATGAGTCATTTAATCCGAAACATGTAGCCAGTGCCACTGACAGAGACTGAAAGTTGTGTTCTACTGATGTCTTACATTTTCCCCCTACTGATTTATAACACAACGGTTAGCTAGACTGTAACATTCATTAAGCACGTTTGCCATTATTTAAAACGCTCAATCAGCTGATGAAGTTAAGTATGTTAAGCGTCTACCCACATGATGACTGCAGAGGACCAGCAGTCAGGTTTGGCCGTTCTCGGAACTCAAATCCGGCTGTTGTTGGCTACGAAGGAAGTGCCGCATTGTGTTGTAGGCCTGCTTACCTGCGGTGTCCAGTGATGACGGGGGCATTCACACGGTCTGTTATTTCGTGCAAAATCAATACATTGTGTGGGCACAGTGTAGATTTGCCAATGCTAAACAACTCTGCTTTAAAAGGCCACTCTTTGTCGACTTTATTCCACCGTTTTTGTGCGAAGGAGGGCGCTACTGTTTCAGGAAGTTGCCCACCGGCGCATGGTCACGTTCGAGTGCGACACGCACACCAGCATCAGTGTTGTAGGAGGGACTCGAAACCGCGACCTAACACTTGGACTTACACTGAAGAAGGCTAAAACAAGTACGGGACTGCCTTTGTTTCAGCTGTACGTCACTTGCAGCCATTATGAAAGGAACAAGAGACCCTGAATATCAATTAGACGCATTAAATAAGTTGCGAGCCACACACAGCAGGTGACGGGGGATGACAGGGGGTGCATTTTTTGTTTACACAGTACAAGACAGTGCTCAGGAATTTACCTGTAATGAATAATCGGAGTGTTCCATCAAGTTTGTCTGTGCCTGGGTATCAGGGAGCACTACAGAACCCCCACGGCGGGGCAGAAGGCAGACGAAAAGCAACAGAAATATCATACTAGTCTGTTAAACTGAAAAGAGGCACACAGCCAGATATGTTGACTGTGCGATCGTAAACGTCTGTATCATTGCCCACCCTGAAGTGCAGTTGTTGTAAACGGGACGACCGCAGTCTGCTACTGACTTGTTCGGTTGAGCGAAGATTCTCACAAAGATGTCGGTGGTGAAGAGTCGGAGCTTCTGGGATGTGATGCCTTGCCGAGTGGTAAACATTAACAGACTTCTGGGTGAACTTGATGCCTCCCTCTTCAGGGTGGTTCGCGTGGAATAGAGACATGGACTGTTTTTACACTACCTGAGTGACGGCAACAAGCTCGGGAACCATGGTGCCTTCTACCAGTCAGCACGGCATCATGTACCGGGAGATGTGTTGGTGATCATCTCTTGTGGATGGTTCCTTATTACGCTGAGGAATTGTGACTTTCCATACTTTATGACATTAAATGTGCCACTACTCCGTCATAATGACAGCTTCAACGTGTCACTACTTTGTCGTCTCCCATTCTGTTCACTGATTAGGAAAATACGGATGCCTTTCCCGCCTGAAAGTGTCTGTTTCTGTTGTCTGACTGTTAGTGCATTACATTCCGTTATGTCTTCGACCGCCTGTCTGTATCTCAGTCTTCGCCATGTACGTTCTTAACTTCATGTTATCGTCAACCGCCTGTCTTCATCCATTCCTCTTCCTCCAAAACCTGTATTCAGTTCCGTTCCTGTCGTTTATTTTTCTTACGTAATTACGTGTGTCCAGTTGTGTCTAGTTTTGTCCGGTTGTGTCTAGTTTTGTCTAGTTGTGTCCAGTTTGTTTGGTTTTGTCTAGTTGTGTCTAATTATGTCTGGTTGTGTCTAGTTGTGTCCAGTTTGTCTGGTTGTGTGTAGTTGTGCCTGGTTTTGTCTAGTTGTGTCCAGTTTTGTCTGGTTGTGTCCCATTTTGTCTGGTTGTGTCCCATTTTGTCTGGTTGTGCCCAGTTTTGTCTGGTTGTGTCTAATAGTCCATATTCAGCGTTGAGTCTCAGATTCATAATTCGTGCAACTTCTTTCCTTTTTACACCCCCTCATATCGTGCGTGTCTCCGTAACCAAGTAATGCCGTGATATTTATGTGGCTAAACCTGGGAGGATGTAGGCCAATCGGCAATAGAAGCTTTATTTTTTAATGACATACTTAGTGTGTTTCGTTATTGCCTGCCCATGTGACAGTGGTGAGTTGCGCATGTGTTCAGCTCCATCGGACCACCGTCTGGCGAATCAAGGAAGTGTTCAAGTCTTCATGTTTTGGTGCATTAGCTTTTTATGAGCGTTTGTGGGATTGCGTCTTGTCAGCCCTGTTAGCAAACTCTGTGACCGTCTGTGATTAGTTTACCAACGTTAGTATCACAGACACATCCACCGCGCGAAAACATTATGACATTAGATCCCAAAATCTCCATGCTGTCCGGCTTCCTGTTGTCGGCAGTAGCAATATGGCCACTGCGCGAACTTGCGACATATGATACGAACGCTGTTCAGCGTAGTTTATCTTTAAAATGCGAAGGTTTTTTTTTGCGGTATATTCGGGAAAATAAGAGGGAACAACGATGTAACCTCGTGAAATATTTTGATGCAAGGACTGTCAGGGACGGATCATAATGCGATATGCGAAGTTCATGCGGTGACATGTTGCAGAGCGTTCCGACACTGCCTGTACCTGGACTGAATTGGACTGGACTGGACCGGACTGGCCAGCCGTTCGGGATGCTGAAAGGCATTGTGCCATTGGCGAATGTCTTTAGTGCCGATTTTGATGGCATCAGAATTTGCATCACCTAATTAACCTTGTTCTGTTGCGTGAAATTTAATAAGGTTCGCCTTCCATCATCGTTCTTTGGGTAATTATATTTTATGGCACAGTTTGTCAGACGCTATTACCATTCCACACCAGCCGTCGTCATTTTCAACGTCACTGTGGAAACCTTGCCTTGAGTTACGGACAGGGCGGAGAGCAAATAACTTCAAGTTCATTGACGATGGGCATTCATTAAAAAAGAGAAAAACATTCCGCCCCTAGGTACTGGACGTCTCTAGACCGCATGTAAATGGACCATTTAACAATCTGTTTGTATACATTAAGTGATCAATACGACAACTTATGGGCCTGTGTGTTGTTTGTTCACGAGGGGGAAGGAGTTCTCATCGTCCGGTATAACTTATATACTTTGCTGTTTCACCAGTCCTCTTCAGGATGCTTACTGCCTTCTCTGAGAGTTGAAGTTGCCTGTGTCTCAGACTGCCTAATCCAACGTGTGCGTAGAGCTACCTTTAGTTGGTCACGTGCCAGTAATTTAATCCTTTACTGATGAAACGCCCGTAGGCTGTACAGTTTTAGTTCAGACTAAATGATTTGCGGTGGCAGTATGTACATTTGCCTTGTTGCTGCCAAACTTGCCGCTGCAGGCTCTTTTGTGCAAAATGGAATATCGCTGACAAGAATAAGCTGTAAATTCGAGGTACCAGACGTATCCTAAGCATATAATATTCAAGAAATTGTGTTTTTGATCAACCGTTACCATATGGAGGACGCTCAGCAATGACTGATTCGCATCCCGAGTAATCAGTCTGGTTGACGTCTTCACAACTAACCAACTGATTGACTAACTAACTCTATTGAGCAGAGTTCTTTTTCCTTGTATGGAATCCGAGGATTTGTTACCCTAATAACGAAGAGTGCTACTGCTTCGTCTGTTTTAATATCATGCTTCCAGCTATGCCTAGGTCTTCCAAGGTGCTTTCTTCCTTTAGATTTTCTCACCAAAGCCCTGTATGCATTTCTGTTGTCTACCGTGCATGTTCAATTCCTGAACTGTCCTGTCGTCCTTTATTCTATGTTCCCAGCTCATTGTTGCAGTATTCATTCGTTTCTGCTGGTGTCCACGTCTAGGCACTGGCTCCTCCACTTCACAAATTTCGGCTAAAATTGCGACTTTCCCTTTCTTGTCCGTTCGTAAACGTTGTACTTTTCTCAGTCAGCGAATGTCACCGCTGCCTGTTGACATTTCTGGGCTCCGGGGATTTCTCACGCTGTCCGAACAGAGTGCCGTGCTGCTACTGTACTTCCAGTTAGGCCACAACCACTTGCATGTATGTCCTTCCGGTTCACCGTTCAACAGTCCTGCTTGCGTTGCTGAAGGTACCGGCGATTTGTACAGATTCTGTGTGTGTGTGTCTGTGTGTGTGTGTGTATACACACACACACACACAGACACACACATATACATGCCATCAGTTGCGGGTGACGTGGCCGCTCCGCACTGACGGTACGTGTGTAGCGGTGAACGTGCACAGGACCTCCCATTGCCGCGCCAATAACCTGCCAATCAGTGACCCGTATGTACAGTTCAGCCGGTCAGTCTCGATGTCGGCCTGCAAGTGTTTGACAGCGTTCCTGTCGTTAATACTGTTACACGTAAAAACAGAAACTTGTGTTGTCACTGAGATATTAATGCGTGTGCTGGTCTGTGGCTGTCTTTACCCACCCCTGCGTAACGGACCGTTTCGAGGGCGCTACGTTAGCTACTCAGACAACTCCCTTATGATGGCTGTATGACGTGCCGAAACATGTGGCAGACTTAATGACGTCTGATGTGTGTATTTCGGTGCAGGTAATGTTGGTTGTATGCATTAATTAAGCACAGCAACTCGTTGTTGTTGTTGTTCCTGCAGCAGGTGTTTATTATTATTATTATTATTATTATTATTATTATTATACCAAGTGTTTTTCCTGAACGTTTCGGGTTTACGGGGTCCATATTCAGTGACATTGACACTAGATTGTCATTCATGTGCCACAGTAGTGGTTCAGTGGAATTGTTACTGTGCACATCGTACCTGCAGACGGCAATTGTCCACATTTTCTTTGAATTTTCTACCGACAGTTTTCTGCTACTTAGGTTCCACTGTAATCAGAATAGTCACAGAAAGCTGTGCTGTTAATTGATTATGATGAGATGTGATTAGGCATTGTTGTGTTCCGTGAAACAGGGGAGAGGAGCATCGAGAGCAGCGTAGTTCCCGCCAGACCGGAGTCGGTCCCCAGCGGGGTCCCAGATAATTGGCTGACCCTAAGGGGGTCCTAACCCCAGGGGGTCTCAGTCACTGTTTGTTTTCCCCCTTCTTTTTCTCCCAGTGCGCGCATTAAAAGAATGAAAAGAACAATCTTGCGTGTTTATAGTGGCGAACTGCGAGACGTTTGAAAACTTGATCCGGCTGTTTTGAGTTCCACTTGCTTCTAGAGGGAGCAGGGTAACGCCATGAGAGGATTGCAGCAGCACTGCTTTGGCATTGGCATTGTTATGTTGGTAGTGGTGATGGCAGTACAACAATTCGTAGAACAACAGTGTTATGAAAGTGCGCGCCATCTGACAAGACCAAAAGTACTTTCCCAATGTGATATCCATAGTTTCACTTGCCTCGTTTTTATTATATTGATTTATTTCCGATAGTTTGCTCCCAGGAGGTAGATCTTCCTTCAATTAGCTGTGTAGGCCAGCAGTTCCCGAACTTTCTCGGCTCACGGCGCTTTTAGTGTCCCAGCATTTTACGGCTGCCCTAGACCAGAAGAAATACCGAACACTTTCGTTTATTAAGTACTTAACTCCAAACAACTTAGTAAACATTTGTCTAACAAATTAATAGCCGTTCGAAAGAACAGTACACACAAATTGAAGAAAAAAAAACGTTATTTTGAAATATTCCGTGGCGCCGCGGCGCCAGTTTGGGAATCCCGATGTAGGCCGTTCTTGAAATCTGGAAGACCCGTGAGGCAAAGTAGTGCCGGATTTTGCTGCTAACCGTAGTACGGTTATTATGATATGTTTGATACTGCTAAGGTCTTGACACTAATTAGATTTGCCCTTTCTCTCACCCATATCTCAATTGCTGTGGTGCGGACTTTTACTGCTGTCATAAATCTTGTTCCCTCAACTAGAAACTTATCTCCAGACTAGACGCTATCTCTTTTTCGTCACTGTTGAACCGGAAGCCAGCCGAATTACCTACAAAATAGTGTGGGCCTACACAATGGCGACAAGGCTGAGAATGACGTTTATGTTTTAAATATTGATCATTGTTGTTGGAAGACAGTTAATTGTTGCACAAACCCTTTTTTCCTTATTTTATTATCGTATCCTTGTTGAGTTTTGAGTAATTTCTGGTCATTGTCGGAAACCCTTTCTTACTTGCACAGAATCCCTTGTTCGTCATTGTTGTTGGAAAGCAATTAATTGTTGCACAAACCCCCTTACATGTCATACAGGGACACGGTACGCATTGGGTCGAGGGTTGCAGTAGGTGTTCGGATATACTTTGCCACGGCTTAGAATATTGTCTCTAATTATGTTTATATATTTTGAATGTTTCTTATTTCAGTGTTTAGAATGTGACTTACACATTTATGTCCACAATACAATAAAAATCCAAGTATTTTATCCATATGAAAGGTATTAATTGCAGAGTTTATCGTGGGCTATGATATTCATAAACGTAATCCATTGTGCTCTAAGCGGTATTAAGCTTGATGTGTGCTGACTGAAGATTGCTTCAACATGCCGAAACATGTCGCGGTGAAGTGTAATGCATGTTATAAGTGCATTTAGTTGGTACCTTTACCGAAAATGTTTGTCGTGGTTGTTCGAAACCATTGAGTGTCTTTAAGGGAAGTAGGGCAACAGTCCAGCGAGGATTTTAAGAGCTCTTGCTTGTATTTACCGTACGCGTCGTTATGAAGAACAAGTATAATATAAGAATAAGACAAGGAACGGTTTAACGTCCAGGAAACCGCCTACTCAGCACACAATTCAGATATTACAAAAATACAGACCGTCCCTCTCGAGGCCGAACAACGACATATTACGGAATCTTCACTTTCTGTCGGAAATACTAGACTTTAGTTTCAGCTGTTCAACAGTTCAACTTTAAACACGTCATTTTATCACTTTGTGTGGCCTCTGTAGCTGCTTAGAAAAGTTTAATGCATTTGGCTTATCGTACGGAAAATATAAAGTTATATCTCAACTTTATATTATTATTATTATTATACAATATGTATGTCTCCTGTCACAGGCATTTCTTCCTGGTACTTCTCTTGAACCAGCAGTGATCCCCACGGCTCAGGCTTCAAGCTTCACATTGCAGTACTTTCCGTATTATGTGTGATGTTCCAAGTATAGCTGTCTTTTGTAGTGAATCTATCGAGTGTTTTCCTGGTATAGTTTCCAAATTTTTCTTTAA
>Ga0123352_10012088_pt1 | contig 13636 bp, 18 predicted proteins | sample TergutLab28metaG_FD_89700 | JGI IMG/M metagenome (GOLD analysis project Ga0123352, IMG submission 89700) | Labiotermes labralis P1 segment gut microbial communities from Petit-Saut dam, French Guiana - Lab288 P1 | ecosystem: Host-associated > Arthropoda: Insects > Digestive system > Gut ...
GCAATGGCCTCTATATTTTCAGAATTTCTTGGCGAAATAACCGCACTTGCGAAGATTGCCAAGGTTAAAATTAGATTTGTTATTATTTTGCGTTTCATATGTATACACTCCTATATTTATGTATTTTATGGATTGCTTCGTCGCATTGCTCCTCGCAATGACGAGTTGAGGGATGTCATTGCGAGGAGCAATGCGACGAAGCAATCCAGCGCTTTTATTGTAGCACTAGCCAATTTTTTATATTCTGTCAGAAAAGACAATAACCCGCCCAAACGGTAATTAGGTTGCGGATTATTGTTTTTTAATTGATATTAAATTGCTTTAATTAACTGCCTAACCGCTTTAAGCAAGTTTTTATAAATTCTAGTTTGAAACAAGCCATCAGAGTGATGCCGAACGCCAGAGGGCGTGAGGCGTTTTGAACGAATGGTGGCGTAGATTTCAAACAGAATTTATATGGCCCGTGAGTGGAGCTGGAACTCTGCTCACTTTTTATACTTATATTATAGCACGTAGCTAGCTACTTGTCAAGATTTACGCCCTTACAATTTCAGTCGTAACTTTGCCAATCTCGCCCGTAACAACATGGGCTTTTATTTTTATTGCAAATTCAAGTGTATTCTTGAATTTTAAATCTACCGAGCCGTAGCTTGTTGCAGCATCTTTGCCTTCTTCTACGTAAAAAACTGGTCTAGAGTGAGGATGTCTTTCCGTCACTTCTAAATCAATCTCTAAAACGGCATTATAAAGCGTACTGCTTACTTGGCAAACTCCGCCACCAAACCCACGCTCTTTTTCGCCATCTACAAAGATAATCGCTTCCATGTAGCCGTGTTTTTCGATAGTTGGGCCTACGGTTTCGTTAAAAGAAAAAATTTCGCCGGGCTGTAGGATGGTTTCGTTTATAGATTCGGCGGCTTTTTCTATATTATTTGTGCGGCCTTCGTCGTTTAGGTCAAATTCGGTTGTAAATGTTGCTAGTTGCTCGTTTAAAGGTTTTGTGCTTCTGTTTCTTGTAAAGCGGGATGTAAAGCGTGGGCGTTCGCGTCCTTCGGCGTGTACCACCGTTTCGGAAGAAGCAGTGCAACCAGTTGGCAAAGCAAGCAAAAAAACAGCCAAAATTATACATAGTTTTTTTATATTTTTCAAAATATCACCTCGGTATATTGTTTGCGTGATATGTGCGTATATGCTGGAAATTTATACATTTTGTAGTAGCAAAACGAAAAAGAGATACACTTCTGTTCGTCATTGCGAGGGCATATTTATGTTGCTTTTCGTAAGTGCCAAGCCCGAAGCAATCCAGTGCGAGAACTTAAAAGTCTTATTCTATATTGATGTTATAATGCATTTTATAGCTCTTGCACTGGATTGCTTCGGGTGCAACATGTACTACTCTTATAATGACTAGTACCCTCGCAATGACAATCAGGGGCTCGTTTTGCTACAAGTCTATTGGTGGAGTTTACTACGAAGCCATTCAGAGCTTTTTTGTAATATATTACATAAAACACATTGACATATTATAGTATATGATGTATAATTATGAATATACTTGTAGTAAAAAAAATTTAGAAAGCGGAGTGTTTTTTATGGGGAAAAGAAAAAAACCAATAATTAAAGTGCCAATAATGCCTTTGGGTGCTCCCGGTGGCGGTTCTCCAGTTCTTCCTGATGAGGGGGCGTAAAAATGGATGAAAAATTAAAGCTGTTGAGGCTTAGTTTTTTGTCTTTAGGAAATCTTTATGATACCGATAAAGCAGTAGTAAAAAAAATTTAGAAAGCGGAGTGTTTTTTATGGGGAAAAGAAAAAAACCAATAATTACAGTGCCAATAATGCCTTTTGATGCTCCTGGGCAAGGTGCTCCAACACCTCCTGATGAGGGGGCATAAAAATGGATGAAAAATTAAAACAGTTAAGGCTTAGCTTTTTGTGTTTAGGAAATATTTACGATACCGATAAGGTAATAGAAGTGCAAAGAAATTTTGAAAAATATTTATTGGATAATGAAGATAATGAGATGAAGCAATTAGAGAACACTGTTTATCTGCTTAAAGCTATGATTAAATATGCAGAAGATTATGATATTAGTGAAGCCTATGAATTGGTAGAACCAGTTATTAGAAGGCTTGAGTATGGCGACAATGCAGAACTTATTAATAATAACTATAACAAAAAGTTGCTTGTTTGTATCATTCATTTGTGCGCTAGGTATACGCAGGCACTTAGAGTTCTTAACAATTTAGAGGCTAACCTTAAAGATTATCCAATACCAAAAGACGTTGAGGAAGATTTTAAAGTTTTTATATACATAAACTTTGTAGAAAGGCTTTTGTATGCGAAAACGGTTGAAAAGCTTGACAAAGAGGAAGAAGCAAAGGTTACTAAACTTTTTGTAAAATATTTAGGTTTGGCTAGAGAGCTTTGTGAAAAACGAGAAATGAAGCATTGGCTTGTGATTTTAGAGTTTAGAGAAGGGCTTTTCTTTAAAAATAGCGAAAAAATAAGTGAATGTATGTATTTGGCCTATGCAACTCATGAACATAACTTGTACAAAGGGTTTCATGCAGATTTTAATAAACATCTTGACATTGCTCGTGTTGAAAAAGAATTTTCAAAAAAGCTTGGCGAAAAAATTAGAGAAGAGCGTCAAAAAAGAGGTTTATCACGCCAAGAGCTTGCTAGGTTTTTAGGGTTGCCAGAAACTCAAGTGAGCAATATTGAGCGAGGGCATTCAAGTATGAGAGTAGATAAGTTGCATATACTTTCTTTTCTTTTTAATATTCCTATGCAGGAGTTTATTTCATAAAAAGGCGGATTTATATCTGTCTTTTTTTGTGGAGTTGGATGTTGAATCGGTGGTTATCTGCAATTCGCCATTAGACATGTAACAAAACAGAAAAATGTAGATTGACCGTCATGCCGTGCTTGACACGGCATTCCATGCCTCTCGCAGTACAGATGGGATTGTGGGTCAAGCACGCAATAGACATGTAGCGAAACAAAATTTGCTAATATGTCTGTTCGTCATTAGACTTGTACCGAAAATAAAAAGTATAGACTAGTAACGTCATTGCGAAACCCTGTAAGGGTTGAAGCAATCCATGCTTTTTCCCATATTTCGGTGCTTGCATGGATTGCTTCGCCCCTACTCAAAAAAGCAGGCTTTTTTGAGTTCACGGGGTCGCTACGCTTCTCGCAATAGACTCGTAGCGAAATTAATTAAATTATAGTATATGGAAACTTTTTCTGCCGTGATGTGTAGGGGCGTACTGTGTACGCCCGCTGGCGAACGAAGTTCGCCCCTACATAGTTGTACCTTTTTTAAATTTCAGAACATGCCTATTGTGGGCTTGACCTGTAATTCCATTCGTACTGCAAGAGATGTGAGATTGCGGATCAAGTCCGCAATAGACTTGTAGCGATATTGAGATTTTCGCTACAAGTCTATTGACTTTTTACTCTTGTTTCGCTACATGTCTAATGACATTCTGGCAGAAAAATCTAATCTCGAAACAACTCTAATAACGTGCAGATAAAAACTGCCAATTATCAACATTTTCAAAAAAGTATTGACAAAATGATTTAATATGTTATAATAGTTTTGTAACATTTAATTAACAAATAGGAATTGTTGTAAAATTAAATAAAACCGAAGCGAAGCTTGGAGCCTTTAGGCGTAAAGCCAAATGTTTTCGCAGAAAACATAGCGAAGGTTTTTACCTTAGCCAACATTCCATAAGTTTTTTTGGAGGAAACTCATGAATTTTAAAAACAAACTGCTAAAATGTTTAGTAATTTCGGCATTTTTGTCATTATTTTTCACAACAACGGTTTTGGCAAGCACAAACGGAACAGTTTCGGGCGATAATGTAAACGTTAGAAGTGGCCCGTCGCTCACGTCAAGCGTTGTAACAAGATTTACTAACGGACATGCTGTAGAAATTATTGGCGAATCGGGCGATTTTTATAGAATCTCGGTTGATGGCCAAGAATTGTACATATCGCAACAATTTGTAGAGGTATCTAATGCCGATGCAAGAGTAAACACAAACAATGTAAACATCAGGCTTCAACCTAATACAGATTCTTTAGTTCTTGGCACACTTAGAGAAGGCACCGAGGTTTCGGTTCTTGGCCGTACCAATGGTTGGTATGAAGTAAGGGTTGACGGGATAGAAGGCTTTATAAGGTCAGATTTTTTAAGCGGGGCAGCCCTTGCAAATGTTGTAGAAGTTACTGCGGCAGAAAGCAACTCGTTTCCTACAACTAATGTAACTGCACATCTCGAATTTCATGGCGTTGTAAATGCAGGTGCTGGGCTAAGGCTTAGAACTGGCCCATCTACAAACGCTGATGTTATACAGGTTTTACACCGTGGCCAGCCTTTTGAAATTTTAGACACTCAGGGCGACTGGATACTTGCAAACATAAATAACCGTGTAGGTTTTGTTTCGGCAGAATTTGTTACGGTGCGTGAGGGCGGCATTCCTGAAGGTTCTTTTCTGGCACGTGAGCTTGTTGATTTTGGTTTGCAATTCTTAGGCACGCCTTACTTATGGGGTGGTACTAATTTAAGAACTGGTGTAGACTGCTCGGGCTTTGTTTTCTCTGTTTTTAGAAACTTTGGAATAACTTTAAACCGCACATCTCGTGGTATGAGTACACAAGGCACGGCGGTTGCAAGAGCTGATTTATTGCCTGGCGATTTAGTATTTTTTGATACTTTTGCGGGTGGTAATCAAGGGCGTGTTTCTCACGTTGGTATATATATGGGCAATGGCGATTTTGTTCACTCATCTTCTTCAAGAAGAACTTGGGGTGTTGTTATTTCTAACTTATCAGAGCCTTATTATGACCGCTACTATGTTTCTGCTAGAAGGATTTTAAATTACTAAGGAAATTTTAATATGGATATTTTAAACATTAACTTCGACAAATTTGTTAAAATGGTTTTAAGCAAACCAAAGCCAAATAGCGAATATAATAAAATAGAAATCAAGCCTGTTATCACCAAGAATAACAGGCTTTATCAGCTTTCATGCTTTAAGGGCGACAAGGTGTATCATAAAAACTTAGATGTTGCGAGGTTTGATGGTAGTATTGCTGTTATTTCAGCTTATTTTAAGAATATAGACGTTTTTTATACCGATAAGCATATTTTCTCTAAAGAATCGAAAAAGGGCAAGGTGAGCCTAAAATCGACCGTTTTCGATGGGGTGCAAAAAACATCACATAATCGCACTAAAAATTATATACTAAAAGAAGGGCTTGAAGTTAAGCCGCTTGTTGATTTGGGCGTTTTTACAAGGGATTATAAGCTTGTTAAATCTAAATCCGACAAGTACAGGCAAATAAACCGCTTTGTAGAAATTATTCAAGACGAATTAAAAACATTTGACAAAAAAGAGATAACAATACTAGATTTTGGGTGCGGCAAATCTTACCTAACATTTATTTTGTATTATTATTTAACCGAGATTTTGGAGGTAAATGCCAAAATTATAGGCTATGATTTAAAAGAGGATGTTGTTAAAAATTGTAATGATATTGCCGAAAAATATGGCTATAACGGAATTAAATTTATTGTGGGCGATGTTTCTAAAATCGACAAAGTTGACGATGTGGATATGCTTATAACGCTTCACGCTTGTGATACTGCTACCGACTATGCACTTCATTCGGCAATTAAAAATAATATAAAATATGTGTTTTCTGTGCCTTGTTGCCAGCACGAAATTAACGAGAACATAAGCATTTTTTCGGAATATAAACTACTTACAAACCATGGGCTTATAAAAGAACGCTTTTCGGCACTTTTAACCGATTCTATACGATGCGAAGTGTTAAGATGTGCAGGGTATGATGTTGATGTTTTAGAGTTTGTAGATTTTTCGCATTCGCCTAAAAACCTCATGATTAGGGCGAAGAAGGTAAAGGTTGCGGGCGAGTTATGTACAGATTTAGAAAAACTTATCAAAGAGATCGGCACAAGCCAAGAGCTTTATAAGCTATACAAAGAGGAGAATTTTAATGGTTAAAACCTTAGTTTTGCAAGATATTAACCTGAGCGGGCTTGATTTAGACAAAGATAAATACATAATTTTTAAACAAAGCCAAAGTGTTAAGCCATGCGTTGGCTGCTTTGGTTGCTGGGTTAAAACACCTGGAAAATGTGTGATAAAAGATAGCGACAGCGATTTTGCCGTAAAAATGCCACATGTAGAAGAAGTTATTATTATAAGCGAGCTGGTGTTTGGCGGGCTATCTCCTAATGTTAAGGCAGTTCTTGATCGTAGCATAGGCTTTATCTTGCCGTTTTTTTGCAAAGTTAACGGCGAAATGCACCACAAGCAAAGGTATGATAAGCGTCCGAATTTAAAATATATGCTATATGGCGAAAAAATGCCAGAAGCAGAAAAAGTAACAGCACAAAAACTAATTAAGGCAAATGCAACTAATCTTGGGGCAGATAAATTTTCTGTCGAGTTTTACAATTCTACGGCGGAACTGTTGGAGGACTTAAAGCAATGATGAAAATTTTGTGTATAAACGGAAGTCCTAAAAGTAAAAACAGCTCAAGCGAACTATTGATAAACGAACTCTGCAAAATGCTAGGCATCAACAATGAGTATACAACCACAAAAACAATGGGGGTAACTAAACAAGAATTTCTTGAAAAATTTGAAGGCGTAGATGTAGCTGTTGTTGTTTTTCCGCTGTATGTAGATGGGATACCATCAAATTTATTACGCCTCTTATACGAATCTAAAGATGAATTAAAGAACATAAATTCAGATGTTGTTATTTATGCAATTTCAAACAATGGTTTTTTTGAAGGCAAACAAAATGCTTTAGCCTTAGATATGATAAAGCATTTTTGTGAAGCGGCAGGCGTAAAATGGGGGCAAGGCTTAGGCATTGGTGCAGGTGGTATGCTTACAGTAGCACCAATTGGTGCTGGGCCGCTTAAGAGTATTGGTGCTGATTTAAAAACGTTTTCGGCTAATATAAACGAAAGCATTTCAAGCGATAATTTATTTACGCAGCCTAATTTTCCAAAACTCTTATACAAATTGGGAGGACATGCAAATTGGAAAAAATCAGCAAAAGAGAACGGATTAAAAATTAAAGACCTTTACGAAAGGAGATGAATTTATGCCTAAAAATAAAAGTTTAAATTTTGTGCTAGGGGTTTTGTGCCTTGGCGGAGGGCTGTTTTTAATAGGCCAGTCTATATCGGTTACAAATGTTTTTGGGGCGTGGCGTATGTTTGGTTTTGCAGTGCCATCAGGGCTTGTGGTTTTGCCGCTTTTAATCGGTATTGGCATGTTGTTTTATAATCATAAAAGCAAAGCATGGAAAATTGTAACAGGCTTTGGCGTGTTGTTTATACTGCTTTCGGTTATTCTTAGCATACGCATTGTTGTACATAGGGTAACGTTTTTCGACTTTATTCTGATGTTTGGGCTTACCGCAGCGGGAGTTGCAATGCTTTTAAGGTTTTGGTTTTATGACCGTAAATAGAAATAAACACCCTGCATTGTGGAAAAACAATTGTAGGGTGTTTTTATAGTTGGCGATGGTGTACCTTATGTACACATTTTTTGTTTTTTGATCTTTTAAGGATTTGAACTTGTTTGAACACATCGTAATATGATATAATGATTATAATGTGAAACTCAAAAACCTTACAGCAATAAATAGAGGGGGGTATCCTAATGGGAAGAAATAAGAAAAAAGGTGTTTTACGCTTAGACAATGCGATGGGAAAGAGCAATGTAGATTTAAGATATCTAAACTTTGAAAGAGCTGATTGCTATCGCACCAATTTTAGCAACTCAATATTTGAAAACCTTGATATGCGTGCAGCAAAATTTAAGTTTTGCAACTTATCTGGAGCCAATCTAAAGAACGTTAATCTTACTGGTGCTAATTTAAAAGGTAGCGACTTAACAAATGCAGATTTAACAGGTGCTAATTTAAAAAATTGCAAGATAGAGGGGGCGAATTTTAGAGGAGCAATTATTACAGATGCTAATTTTGAGCACGTTAATAAAGCTAAAGCTAGAAGCCTTAATATTGATGTTTCAGAAACTGATCAAAATAAAAAAGATACTATAAATAAGTGATACTAGCCTCGCATTATCCATATAACGAAACGAATAGAAAAATTGGGAGAGAATCGAGCTTCAAGAAAAATCGAAGTGCTTAGAAAATTTACATAAACAAGAAATATTATAGCGAAACAAGGCGAGTAAAAAACAACACAAAACAATTATTTTAAAACATGACATACAGCCGTCATGTTTTTTGTGTTATACTAAGATTTAGCAAGGGGGAATTTTGATGAATTTAAACCAAGAATTTATAGAAAATCTGAAGTCGGAAGGCTGCGATATAGTTGGATTTGCAGACCTTAGCGTATTACCAGAAGAGCTTAGGGCAAAACTAGGAAAAGGCTTAAGTGTTGGCATAATAATGGCAACAACATATGCACCAGAAGCCGTGTGGGACAAGCTTAGCAACACGCAAAAACAAACCATTAGGGATGACTGGAAAGAAAGCAATCCTCTGGAGAGATACAACAAAGCAGCTAAAGCCTTTTTAAAGGAAAAAGGATACAAACGTAATACCACATATTCAACAATGGAAATTACATACAAAATGCTGGCAACAATAGCGGGTTTAGGCTGGATTGGTAAGTGTGCCCTTTTGGTTTCTAAAAAGCAGGGTCCTGCTGTTAGATTTACTGCCGTGTTAACAGATGCACCTTTCGAGTGCGGAGAAGCTATAGAAGCGTCAAACTGTCCGCCAAATTGCAGTTTTTGTGCTGATATATGCCCAGCAAGTGCAATAAGTGGCAGGCTATGGCAAAGAGGCGTACATAGAGATGAATTTTTTAATGTAGAATCTTGTAAAAAGTTGAGAAGTAAATGTGATACTGTTTGCATTGCGAATTGTCCGTATACAAAAGAAGGGTTGGAATACAGCTAATGAGCAAAAAAGATGAAAAATTTAACGAATTAATTAATTTCCAGCAACTAGAAATTAAGAATTGGGTTGTTGAGATGGATAAGCTTTTAACGAACAGTGGATGCAAAGTTGCTGTTGATTCTAAGGGAAATTTTACGTATACATCAAAACAAAGCAAAAAAATTGTGGTAAGAATTACAATGAAAGAAACCGAGTGCATTGTAAGACCTAATACAATTAATGCAACAAGTTCAGATAGTATTGAAACAAATCTTCCAGAAAGTATGCTGGAGGTTATGAGGAATTCTCGTGGCTGTGGAGGTTGTGCAAAAAAGAACCCAAGCTTTATAGAGTGTAAACACGGAGGACCTTATAAGTTTATGCAAGAGGGCAAAGAATTTGAAGCTTGCAGGTTTGTTGGCTTTAATTTCTCGGTAGCTGATGCTGAAAATCGTGCTGCACTTAAAAAATGGCTTGAGTTAGAATTAGAATCTTGAAAGGATGAATTTTTATGTTAAGTGCCGTATTTTATTGCTCTTTTAAGTTAAAAAAAGGTGTAGATGTTGAAGAATTTTTAAAGGCGGCAGAAAAGCTAAATAATGAATATATATCCAAGCAAAAAGGGTATATTTCGTGGAAACAAATGGTTGATGGTGATACTTGGGCAGATTCTATAACATTTGAAACTTTGGAAGATGTTAAGAAATTTGAAGCAGCTGCAGGTAATTCAGGCGAGCTTGCGAAGAATTTTTATTCATTTATTAACTTAAATAGTTGTAAGGTTAATTATTTTTCTATCAAAAGAAATTATCAAAAAGGAGAAAACTAAAATGTCTAATCAAAGCGTGCTAGATTTTAAAAAATATTTAGAAGAAAACGAAATGACAATAAACGGTGCCGAAGTTAGCTACAAAGGCAAAGTTATGTGCTATATGCACATTGGCGAGGGTACAGAAATGCCTGACCCATTTACTATCTGGACCGATGGTGATTATAGCCGTGAGCTTGATAATTTTAAAATTAGCGATGAAATGAAAGAAATTGCTTGGGCAAATATTAATACTTGCGGAAGTTGTGGCGGTAACTGTAGCCCTGGTGCAACTAAAATAATATTTGGCAAAGAGTTTAACAATGTTTGTAGTGCGGATATGGCATTTTATATGCCTGATGCTAAAAGCTTAGAATGTGTAAAAAAATTATTGGAAATGAGGAAATTAAGTGAGTAGCCAAATAGGTGATACTATAGCCTTTGGTGAATACGATTGGCACGTGCTTGATGTTTGCGGAGATAAAGCCTTGATTATAACAAAAAATATAATCGACCAGCGGCCTTACCATAATGCCTATAAAGATACAACATGGGCTGATTGTGCCTTGCGAAAATATCTTAATGATGAGTTTTACAATAAATTTAGTGAAGCTGATAAATCAAGAATAATTTTGGTAGTAAATAAAAATCTAAACAACGAATGGTATGGCACAAACGGCGGCGAAGATACTGAGGACAACATATTTTTATTAAGTATTGAGGAAGTGGCATGTCGATATTTTGGCGACAGCAGTGCAAAACTTTACGACACTAGAAAAAATAAAAGGTATTGGTTTGAAAGAAAAGACATAAACAATGATAAACGCATAGCGAGGCTTGAAAATGGGCGTATTTGGTGGTGGTGGCTCCGTTCTTCTGGTCGTGTGCCTTTAAAGGCTGTGTATATTCATGGCGATGGCAATATAGGTATTCAAGGTAACAATATATTAAAAGGGAATATAGCCGATGGCAGGTGTACAGGCGGGGTTCGCCCTGCTTTATGGCTAATTCTTAAACAATAATGGAGGAATATAAAATGCAGAAAAAAGAAGTATTACTATTATTAACTGACCATTGGGCAGATTGGGAGGCCGCTAACGTAATTGCTGGCATAACTATGGCACAAACACATGATGTTAAAACAATTTCTATCGACAAAAATCCAAAGGTATCAATTGGCGGTTTACGTACTGAAATAGATTATACTATTGAGGAGTATAAAAATCTTGATAATTTGGCAATGATAATTTTAGTGGGTGGTTTTTCTTGGGGTGAAAACATTTACCAAGAAATTGCCGATTTTGTGAAAAAAGCGAACAATCTAAACATTCCGGTTGCTGCTATTTGCGGTGCAACGCAGTTTCTCGCTAAGCATGGTTTTCTTGATAATGCCAAGCACACGGGCGACGAATACGAGTATTTTATGGAACAGCTAAAAGACGAAAAAGGCTACAAGGGGCACGCAAATTTTGTGGTTTCACAACTAGTTAACGATAAAGGCTTTATAACAGCAAACGAAACATCGGCACTAGAATTTGCGTGTGAAATTCTTAAAGTGTTAGAAGTTTATCCGGAGGAAGAACTTGCTGAGTGGTATAAGAAATATAAAAATGGTCTAGCTAATTAGGTGATTGTAGGGGCGAATTTTATTCGCCCTATATTTATCAAATATTATTTTAAAAAATCAGACAAATAGAACTTCCATTCGTATATAATTTATGGTATACTAATGTTTCGTAGAAAAAAGGGGGAATTAAATCAATGAAACAAATTATAGAAGTTAAAGACTTCTCAAAAAAATACGGCAATTTCACGGCTGTAGATAATATTTCTTTTTCTGTTGAAGAGGGCAGTATTTTCGCATTTTTAGGGCCAAACGGAGCGGGCAAAAGCACAACAATTAACACGCTTTGTACTATTTTTGAAAAAACTTCGGGCACGCTTTTGATAGATGGGAAAGACGTTTCTAAACAGAAAGACGAAGTACGCAAAGCCATTGGCGTTGTTTTTCAAGATTCTACGTTAGATGCTAAAATGACCGTTGAAGAAAATCTAAAAATGCACTGCGTTTTTTATGGCGTGAAAAAGCAAGAAGTGGAAGAACGCATAAAATTTGTACTTAACTTAGTAGATTTATTAGAAGTTAGAAAAAAGATGGTTGGTGCACTTTCTGGCGGTATGAAACGCAGGGTAGAAATTGCCCGCGGGCTTATCCACTACCCAAAAGTGTTGTTTTTAGACGAGCCAACAACAGGGCTAGACCCGCAAACAAGGGCACATATTTGGGAGTATATCGTTAAGCTTCAAAAAGAAAAAAATATAACAATATTTTTAACAACCCATTATATGGACGAGGCAGAGATTTGTAGTAAAGTTGCAATTATGGATGGCGGCAAAATCATTGCACACGACACACCTTTCGAGCTTAAAAAGCAATACACCAAAGACAGGGCATATATTACAACCAAATCGCCCGAAAAACTAGAAGAACTCTTAAATAAATATGGAATCGGCTTTGCTGTTCGTCCAAAATACCACAGAGTAGATGCCGACAATATTCCACATCTAATGCAAGTTTTAAGCGAGCAAAAAGAAGACATTACAGATATAGAGATTAAAAAAGGCACTCTTAACGATGTTTTCCTTGAAATTACAGGCAAAGAAATTAGGGAGGGTGCAAACTAATGAAAACAGTTATGGCTTTATGGCAAAGAAATTTAAAGGCATTTGTGAGAAACCGCACGAGCCTTGTTTTTTCAACAATTTTCCCGTTTTTCTTCCTCTACATTTTTAACTCGATATTTAGTAACGAGTTTGTTGAAGACCCTGTGGCTTACATGCTTGCAGGTATAATTATTTCAACCGTGTTTGAAATTTCTTTAAGAATTTCAAGCTCGACGATAGACGATATGGCCTCAGGCTTTATGAAAGAAGTGCTTGTTTCGCCAGTTAAAAGAATTACAATTGCGGCGGGGCAGTTTCTTTCTTCGGCAACAATTGCAACAGCACAGGCACTCATAATCTTTATAATCGGCTTTTTTATTGGCTATAGGGTAGAATCTTGGCTTACAATTGTTTACGTAATTTTGATGATGATTTTTGTTGGGCTTGTATTTGCGGGTTTTGGGCTGTTTCTTGCAACCAAAACAAAAAATACACAAACCTTTCAAATTGTATCAATGGCGATTAGTATGCCTATGATGTTTATTTCGGGGGCGTATATCCCGCTTTCTATGGTGCCTAATACTATCCAGATTATCGGTAGATTTAACCCGATGACTTACGCTGTTGCAGCATTTAGATGGGTGGCACTAGAAAGAACGCATTTAGGAACGCAGGAACTTATTAACGAAGAATTGGCGTTTACGATTGGGAATTTTACGGTAACGCCAATGATTTCGCTTGTGATTTTATTAGGATTTGGAGTGTTGTTTTTAGCACTTTCAACGATTTCGTTTACAAGGACGGATTTTTCGAAATTAAACAGAAGCAAAGCAGATTCTATCGAGTGGTAGAAAAAAAGACGGAGTTATGTCCGTCTTTTTTGTTGCCTCAACGCTGTCATTGCGAGGGTATAGGTACGGTAAATGTCTGGAATTACGTACCCGAAGCAATCCAGTGCCACCATGCCGTTGCCCTGCGGGACAACGTTAATGAATTATTGGACGTTTTAACCCAATGACTTATGCCGTTGCAGCGTTTAGATGGGTGGCACTAGAAAGAACGCATTTAGGAACGCAAGAACTTATTAACGAAGAATTGGCGTTTACGATTGGGAATTTTACGGTAACGCCAATGATTTCGCTTGTGATTTTATTAGGATTTGGAGTGTTGTTTTTAGCACTTTCAAC
>Ga0123352_10012089_pt1 | contig 13635 bp, 7 predicted proteins | sample TergutLab28metaG_FD_89700 | JGI IMG/M metagenome (GOLD analysis project Ga0123352, IMG submission 89700) | Labiotermes labralis P1 segment gut microbial communities from Petit-Saut dam, French Guiana - Lab288 P1 | ecosystem: Host-associated > Arthropoda: Insects > Digestive system > Gut ...
CCGTTGCGCTGACCACGTGACACCCCTCTATTCGCAAAAGTTGGCACTAACTTCGCCGACCGGCGGCGGCCGCTCTGTCGGTATAGTTCGCGTGCGGACTAAGGCCACGGAGTTTAGTTTTTATAGTATACTCTATAGTAGTGTTGTATACTTGAACTATATTTTAATACAAACTACTGTTTAGCAACAACAAGAACGATAATTAACAAGTATGATAAGAAGCTGTTTTGTGTTAGATATATTTAACAGTATGGCAATTTCTATATCCTTAAGGTTTTTGTAAGCTATTTGGATCTATAGAATGTGAAAATAAACAAACAAACAAATATACTATATTAGTTACAAATTAACACTGTTTAACATACGTATGGTTAGAAACATGTAATGGAAATGTTCAAACAAGAACAAAAAAGTAAAATTAACAAGAAAAGTAATAGCTTTTTTGGAATAATACATACATACTAGTGGCATATTTATTCTCAAAAAAAATTAAAAAAAAAAAAAAAAGCAAAAGTGCATGTATCATTCAAGGCATGATTAAGAATAGCCACTGCATATTTGGTAGAGCATATCAGTTCTGTTACTGGTGGATACAGAATAGCCTGATGAAAATTTGTGTCCATACAGAACCCTACAGGGAGATGTAACTGTATTTGCTTATGAGAACCACTCTTTGTAGGGGCACCCTCAGGCTGTGGGTCAGGATACAAAACAGTGCTACTGCAAATGTCTTGTTACAATTATTATTTTTTTGTTAAATGGTCCTGTCTTTTCTTAGCTCTTCTGGTCTGGATGCTTTACCATGCTTCCAGTGGTAATTTGATAAAGGATGCTGGCGTCCTAGATGAAATAGGGAAATTTATAATTTATACAAAGATCTAAATATGGCAGACTATATTAAAATTAAAAGATAAGGATGGGTGGGTCATATTATAAGAATGGGAGATGAAAGGATCCCACACAAGGTTCTTAATTGGTAAATTTTGTAATTTAAAACCAGTGGGAACACCAAGAACAATATGGGAGGATATTATTCGAAGGAACATGTCACAGATACAAGGATGGAGGAGACAAGCATAAGACAGAGAAGAATGGAGGCATCTTCTTAGGAAGGCCAGGACCCAGAAGGAGCTGTAGTGCTATACATGGAATGGAATATACAACTTCATAGATTAATAACTGTAGACAGAACATTACAATAACAAAAAACATAAAACATTTGTTTTAGATTTTCAGAAAAATTATTCTAATAGTTCCATGTAGACCATCATGATTAAACTGACATATATATGTATATTGGCTAAAGGAGTACACCATTTGTAGAATCTGGCTGTGTTCTCATCATGAAATCCAACCTGTTCGGCTCACTGAATTGAGTGAACCTTTACCTAACTTTGAGGTAGCAGATTAGCTCCCTTCTAATGAACCTAAAAGAATAAGTTTCGTACTTTGTACAGTGATGGAAACAGAATCAAGCACTGGAAATTTTTTCTTCAATTACAACAAAAGTGCACAAAATTTTAATATATGTATAAGTTTAAAAACACCCATTTTTCTCATATACCTTTTCTGTTTTCAGAACGGTTCTATTGTGGCCCCAGCATCCTTCTCCCCATTGCTTGCATTGGCTGCATATGGGATGGGACATGGTGAAGCCATAGAGGGCAGCATGTCATTTCTTATGAGTTTGAGTTATCTGCGATATGGACTTGTGGCGATCACAAACTCACTGTATGGACACAATCGTCCTATTTTGAGCTGTGTTGGAAGTGAAATTGAGTACTGTCACTACAAAGACCCAAAGTTACTACTTAGAGATTTGGGTATGGCTGACACCACAACACTGGAACAGATATTGGCACTATTTGCATTTGCTGTGCTCTACCGATTTGTGGCATACCTAGCCCTCCGTTACCGACTTACATCAGAGTTTTCTAATCAAGTGTTGAACTATATAGCTAAGATATTGAGATACAAGTGAGAGCTATTTCTTTCTTTAGTCTGAAAGTTGCATTCTATTGTTTAAAAAGTCAGATTCTTGGATACAAGGAAATAATGGCTATTATAGTAAAATGTATTTTTTATCATATTTTATTGTTAGAGAAGTCACAGATTTGCCAAATTCAGGTGCTCAGTATTGTGTTTATAAAATAGGTTCAGATTTAAGAATATGAACTTTGGAAGGTACATTGTTCTGCCGGACACACACACACACACACAATTTAGGTGCTGTTTCACACTGTTGAGTGTATCTTTAATCTCCAGTTTCAGTGAAGCAATTGTCACAGGACCTTTATCACATATGAAGCCTGCCTCCACCAGGAGTTTGTAGCACTTATATATCCTGAAGTTCAAGTTATTTTCTTTCATACAGGAGTCTCAAAGTGCTAACTTGAACATTTAAGCATGCACTGCATCTGCCGAAAATATTTCAGTGCTCTTTATGTAAGATGTTTTTTACACAACTTTTGGTTACATTTCTTCTCAATGTCTGCTGTGTGAAGTATTGCAATATTCCTGTTCAATGGAATACATTTATCATATGCAGTGACAGCTCTTTATGGGTCACACAACACAAGATTGTGGTTCTTATCTTGTTGTGTACATATGTAAAAAGAACAGGGCAACATACTACAAACTAACATTGCATTACTGAGTTCAGTGTTCCTTTTGCTCAAACTGGAGTTTGAAAGTACACTCTGTATTAACTGCTAGATATCAACAGCCAAATGTTAGATGTAACTCACTCTTTTGCAAATTCAAATCAAGGTACATATTAGATGCCTATGTTCATATTGTCTGTCACTTCTTAAAGGTGGAAGGAGGGAAAATCTATATATTTTCAATTTTCAGACAAATTAATGGTCAGTAAAATCAGTTTTGATTATTCTGTCATAGTCATCTACATTGTATATTAGAAACAGTGTTGTGAAATAAATAACCTATGTATGTTCACACATACAAATACACACATGCATAAATATGTGTATATAGAGAAGGAGTTTTTATAAAACCTTTTTCCTGGTACTTTTAATAAAAAAAGAGAGAATAGTAAACAATGCATAGGAAGATGTATGGCTTTTGACAAGCTTTCAGGTAAACATTATAACTGATAATTTTTCTGTATACATGCAGTGTTGTGCAAGGATTCTGCTGTTTGTCATCAACAGCTATGAGAAGTCTGAGGAAGGAGAAGAAGGAGGAAAAAAAAAAAAAGAAAAGAAGAAGAAGAAAAGGAATGGCTAGCATAATCATTGCAGGTTAGTATCCATTATTAAATTTTAAAGTGCACATGTTACACATGAGCTCTATGGCTTCTGATGCACAGCTTGAATCACTGTCTGAAATTCTTTCTTACTCCCTGCAATAAAGCACAACTAATTTTTCATTTACCCCCATAATGGGGACTTTCGGTTCTTGATTACAGTGAAAATGAGTGTTTGGAGATACCCTCAGAGCAAGCATCTGGTACTGTCAAGTCCAGCGAATGTGCTCGCCAAGAAATATTGGCAAATTTTGACACTTGGCCTGCAAATATTCACCCATGAAATGTTACGTTTTGCTTTGTTGTTTGGGTCAGTTTACCGTACATTGCTCATCCTGCACCTCATTCTTGAATAAAATGTCATATTTTGTTTTGCAGTCAGATAGTTGCATGATATATTTTTATGGAAGCCATGTCATTGTACTGATTACTAAATAAACACTCTTTTACATTGAACAAAACACAGGTTTTATTTTAATTCAAGTTTTGCTTTTACATATATGCCACAAGTTTCAGCCTGTCAATAGAAAAATTTTATGATGGAAGATATAAAAATATAAGTTGTAGTGAGTGTCGAACTCTCACTACAACAAACTAGAGCCTATAAACTTAGTAACAGTCCATATATATATATATATATATATATATACATATATTTTTTTTAAATTACTTAATTTTTATACAATATATTTTGTATTTTATATTCTATATTTTAACATCATTAAAAAAGCAGTGACTATAAATAAGAGGGTATTAGAGTTTATTATATGTTAATTGTATTGTTCTTTGTAAGATTTTTCTATTGACACCCCTCATTATGGCCTAAGAAAAGACTGAAACATGTTGCATACATGTATAAACACAATTCAAATTAAAATGAAATCTAGACGTAAAAGTGTGCTTGTTTGCTGCATGATATATTTCTCATCCAGCAACTCATTCTTTGCAGTTTAGTATCCAGAAATATTTTCAATGTAGTGCAGTATGCCCAGTAACATCCTGGTTGTTTTCTTCAAATATATGAAGCCCTTTCACAAATGCAGACACCACATTAATTGATTATGTTTTCACAATGGAGAGGTAAATGTACGGTTTGGTGTTATGGAGGGAAATGGCAGTATTTAATGGTGTTTTTTTTAATTATTATGTGAAATTTTTACAGCAACTACTTGAATGAAACCAATGTAATGGACTTCATCTGGAACAATTTAGCTTAAAATATTGTGATATGGTAGTAAATTGCAGTCATTATGCTAGTTATTCCTTAAAATTCACTTCTCTGTTGTTTTGTTTCTTACAGTATTCTTTAGGAAATTTCACATTCTTACCTACTATCCAATGTGGTACATAGGCTGGAGTGTAAGGATGCGAGGCTATCAGTGACTAACATGGGTCTGGATAACAAAACTTAGTGGCATGCTATTGTGATCAGTATGTGAGTTGTGCCCTTGTATTACTTAATTTAGTGTTATGTAGTCGCAAGCGTAATTACGTAGAAATTAGTTTATGTCATATTAATAATGTGAAGAAATTTATCATAGTCTGACAGACACAATACAGACATATCAGTGTAAGTCACATGGTTTTATACTTTTTGTCCTCAAACATGTTTGCCTTTAAAAGCAAAGTAAAATATGTTTCATCATTTTGCTTTAAAAAGTGTCATGTGTTTTCTTCAATAAACAAATGAAACTAATATATTAAAATTTAATATTTCAGTTACTTAGTATGTATGTACATATGTATGTATGTACATAATACTAAGTAACTGAAACATACATATGTACATAAATACGTATGTACATTTGTATGTATGTATGTATGTACGTACGTACTTATGTACGTATGTATGTATGTATGTATGTATGTAATGTATGTATGTATGTATGTAATGTATGTGTGTATGTATGTATGTATGTGTGTATGTATGTATGTATGTGATAATAATTATTTGATAATATCAATGACCAAGCAAGTTGTTGACATGGTAATTTGACTTCTGTTGACTTTTACTTACACAAACTCTACTGATGGATGTTCTGTTAGGTTTCCTCAGCCCCTGTAGGCAAATGATCAGATAGTACCTCCAATTAGGTCATGCTTCATATGCAAAAATTTGCTGTGTATGTTGTGAATTTTTGGATTGACGTAATGTAAATAAGGAGAAAAAGAATTCTTTGAACTATGGACAGGAAAAAACACTGCTGTGTTAATTATGTTCTCGTTATTTCCTGTCAGTAGTTCTACCTACACATTCTTTCCCTTCCTTCTGCATATTTCTCCATTCCTTTGGTCATGAATGTTGTTTCTTCAACTCTCACCAAAAGAAGTAGCATGTTCAGTTATTTATTTTGTTTATTTGTGGATTGTGTGATGATCCTTTCTGTAATTAAGACCATGTAGCATGAATTTTTAGGATGATTAGTGAGTAATGCATTGGGAAGGATGTGGAAAAAGCAGTTGTGACTGTACTTAAGCTGCTGTCCCAGCATAAGCCTTGAGGGACTGACAGAAATGCTGAAGACCTGCAGTTGCTTTAGGCAATGTTTTGGTCAGTATTTCAATCATGCAACACTGAATACAAGCAAGAAGTCTTTCTTTCATTGTAAGCAGTGTGTCTTCATACACTTCCAGTTGTGTGGAAGAGTAAAAAGTAAAATTCATCATTCAACATATGGGATTGCATAACCCATTGTGCCATGTGTCTAAACCCATAGAGAATGGATGACTACTGTTTTATTTATTATCTTGCTACAAACTTAAAAATAAATTTCAGTGTTTCCTTAAATAACAATCTTAAATGCAGGAGAAGTTCTGAATTTTGCTGAAGTTGTCACATTTATTTATTCAGTGGTACACAGACATCTTACTGATGTCAGGGATGGCGCAGAAATGTGGTATTTTGATATGATTTGTTACTAGAGAACAAGTTAGAGCAGTGTGCTAAAAATTAAACTCCTCTGCCCCGAATTCAGCTAATTGCTGGGTCAGGTGCGAAGTCTGATACTCTATTCACAATGTGGGTATGCTCATGGTCTAATCATGGGCAGAAAATGTATTTCTTTGATGTATTTAAATGTGTTTTCATGACATTAACATACTTTCCATGTGATCACTAGTGTGTACACTTCTATTCAAACATGGTGAAGAATATTGTAACAATTGTAGATCGGAACAAAGCTGTTTCCATTTTCTGAATCTGGTCTGAAGCCGAAGAGTGGGTTTGTGATACGTTGGCAAATAAATTTACAGGGTTAGTGATGAATATGATTTGCTTGCATGATGACAATCGTCCGGGAAACACTGAAGTGCTTGAAGAAACTGATGCATCACCATTTTAATGGATAATACCAAAAAATGCACAAGTGTTAAAATTGACACATTCACATATAATACACTAAGACCCCCAAAATTTTTCGATCTTCTTCAGATCATTCTCAGGGAGTTTGCATTGAACAAGCATACTTAAAACATACAGGAATTATCGGATAGATCGTAATTTTAGTCCTTAAATTTGTGGATGTCATAAAGTCCGTAGCAGATGACCAATTTTGCACATGCCTATTTTTATCTGCTATGAACTTTCATGATATCCACAAACTTTAAGGACTAAAATTTTAATCTATTTATAATTCATCTGTGTTTTAAATGTGCTTGTTTGATGTAAACTCCCTGAAGATCATCACAATCATCATCATCATCATCATCGAATTCCTCACTTCTCAGCTTTCGCTGGGAAATATGCACCTATCTTGGGATGTAGTAATCAATAGGATTAGGCTCGGTGGTCTTATTTGTAGTTTAAAAAGTTTCTTACAATTGAACATGTGCCATAAATTATAGATTTCTGCAGTTGTGTATATGTATTTGGGTGCAGGTTAAGTACTATTAGACTTTGTGATAGTGACTTTGGAATTACTCCCATAGATGATATTACTATCAGGATCACTTGTGCTACCTTTTGCTTCCACATAACACATATTTCATTTGCCAGTTCTTGGTACTTTTTTTGTTTGTTGATTATTGTTTTGGCGAGATTATGTGTATTTAGGTCAGCTATGTCTATCAAAAAGGTGTTATTTGTTTTCTTATTCATAAAAGTTATGTCAGATCGACCAAAAGGTATTGTTTAGTCTGTAAGTATGCTGCGATTCCAGTACAGCTTGAAATTTTCATTCTCCAGTACATTGGCTAGTGTGTACTTATAACATGGACTTTTATCGTCAATCAATTCGACTGCTTCTGCCAGTTTCTGATTATTATTATTATTATTATTATTATTATTATTATTAATTTAATACAGTCTCTCATACAGTGACTCTAGACACATCAAACATGTCATAAGTATAGAATGTAACAATATTATCGTACAAAAAACAAATGTTTTAAAACATAGCTGAATTAAAACATACATCTCTATATTTACTTCATGTTATTAATATTATCTCTATATTACAATTCGTACTGATTTAATACACGTTTCCTTACTACAGTTACTTATTTTAACAATTTGTACATATACAAAATTAAATATTATTATCGTTTTATTTAGTCCAAGCTGCTATAGCATCAGATCAGTAACATAAGAATTTTTCTACTGAATAAAACGCATGATCTATGAGAAAAGATTTCAGTTCTCTTTTATAGGGTTTATATTCCACCAACTTCTTTATAATAATTGGTACCTTATTATACAATCGAATTCCCATATTAATTATGCCTTATTTTAATAGAGATTTGTATTACAAGGTTTAATGTGTAAATCCATATTTGTCCTTGTATTATGTTTATGTACCTGTTTATTTTTTTGTATTGAGGATTTATACTTCTTTAAAAAACACAACATTTCAAATACATATAATGAAGTGACCGTTAGTATCTTGCAATCCTTAAATAGTTGTCTACAAGATGTACAAAGATGAGCTGAGAATGACTGAAGCATGCTGGTGTCTTAGTGGATTATATGTGAAAGTGCACATTTAAATACTTGTGTATTTGTTGGTATTATCTATTAAATAGTCCATTAAAGCATGGATACAAACACTGTTAAGAATGTTGCAGTACCATTTTTTTCCACTCGAAATAGTCCTTGGGTGTAATGCAGAGAAGTTACCATGTTGCTTTTCTCAGCTACATCACGGCCTACAAGCATGTCATATCTAGCTATTGTTCTGAACACTAAGACGTCAAGTTTGAGTTGAATGCTTTCGTAAATCACACTCATAATCCTTTTACACATTTGGAAAGCAAGGGTTGGGGAGAGAGAGAGAGAGAGAGAGAGAGCGCTTGCGTCACGCGTTTTTAGTACTTTAATATGTCACCGTGCATTCGAGATGTTAAAAATGTGTAGTGGTGCACATCAACAAAAGCGATTGAAAGATATAGCCTATCAGACTAATGTTTAGTTCTGAATACCTTCGTTGACCAGTTAGTTTCCCAAATTTCTTATTTTTCTTGACTTCATAGGCTACATGAATAGTTTCGTAAATCAATATATCAGTTATAGTTTAGCAAGTTAATGTATATGTAGACCTACTATTCCAATAGTATCTGTATTCGAGGCGATTAACAAAATTTCGCTGGGAAGTTTTATAGAGTTAAACAGTCCTTCCCCCCCCCCCCCCACTGGTTTGGGCTTTTGTGATAAGTGCACCGAAGGAAGGAGTACAGGGGAGTCTGTTGTAATCGGATAAATGTCCTGACACTGCTATATTTGATACTTTTTCTTATCTACTACGTACGTCAGAACTTATTCATCCACAAATTACTCCTCCACCGATAGGTTTTTGCTGTAATTAGATTACAAATTAGATCTTCAGTATTCGTATAGAAATTCATTGCGATTAATAGTTTAGCTTCAATGAGTTTTTTTTTAAATAAATCGAACTGTTACAGAATGAACTAGAGAACTTTTCTTTACGCCTATCCACAGTTTCTATCAAAAGCCAGTTTGTCCTGTGCACGATATTTTCAGTAATATAATTCTGTGGTTTACATATTTATGCGAATGTAGCCTGTGGTCATATACCCAGTAAATAGGCCTACACTTTAGAATGGCCTGTGATGAACGAACCCCATTTAACCAGCCATTTTGACTACTGCCAAGGAGTTCCAAGTAGCTGGAGGCTAGCCAGTTTGTTTCTCTTTATCCTGCAGGGAAGGAAGGAACGTGACATCGTAGTTGCTTTCGTGTCTCCGTGAGAGTCGTATCGTGTCTGTGTGCGTGTGTTGAAGTGCGTGCATTTTATGTGGTTTGGTGTGTGTTATAGTGATTCTTTTGCGACAGTAAGTTACCTGATATGCTGGTAAAGGTGTTTTGATAAACCTTGAAGGCGACCGGCGTTCATCTTGCTGTTTTTACGGTTGTGCTTGTTGGACATGATGGTAAGCGCGCCGTTCTGTTTATGTAAGGTAAGAATTGACTGAAACTTACTGGAATCTGCAATGTAGTAACAAATGGCTGTATTATCTTGAAGTTCGAGACAAATGTTTCGTTATAACTGCCATAACCTAACATAAACCACTGTACTATGCGGTATTCGAGATTAACATGGCGGTGAAAATTAACCTAATGCAACAAGTCGCTACAATATAAAGACATTGCCTTCCATTCCTTTCTGAATTGCAATGTACCTGTGGATACACAAAATCTCGTCTCCAACGACAAACAACCTTGCCACAGGTGTAGTACCAAGTTGTGCACTTACTCCGTGGGTTTGAAGAGGAATACTCGTTTTCGTTATGTGTGACATTTACTGATAATATAACATATTATTCTGAATCCTTCATAACCTAATGAGAGTTTACTCAAAACAAGACAATCTTTTTTACAACTTTCATAGGGTGCAGGTTTCCTGATGAAGCAAAGGTGTCCGCGATCACTTATATTACATGTTAAAGACTTTACCAGATAGGCATATCTAATGGCTACAAGAGTGTCGGAAAATTTGGCTGCTTCTGACCATGGAAGCCGTGTTCGATCCTAGGGCAATTCACATGGGATTTGTAGTAAACAAATTGTCGATGGGTCAGATTTATTTTTGAGTGCTTTACTTTACCTCTGACAGATATCATACCATTAGTACTACATAATAATTCATGTGTTTTCCAGGGCTGGTAAAATGCGATTATTAGTGGCTGCAGAAACAAAAGACGTAGTCTCACCTCCCCCTCCCAACAATAAGAGAAATCACATGAACATTTGCAATTATAAAGACGTGTAGTGTTTACTAAGCCCTTTAATGTAATTTTGTTTCTAAAATTCTTTCAGTAATTGCATATGATCCGCAACCAAAGTAGGTATGGTGGAAGGGAACTGCTAGGCTATAAAGAGGTACAAGGTGCATATTAATTTTTCCATTCCGTGCCTTATGATTCATCTGTTACAGTGTGACGAACAAATGCACACACTTCATTACAGTTACGATAATGTTTTAATACTCATACTCCTACATGTTTCGGGCCTTACGGGTCCATCGTCAGGGACTGCACAGTTGTGTAAAACAATCGTCCAACTCTTCTGTCATCCCCAGTGTGTATAATTGTCACACGTTCGTCAATGTATGAATATGAAGATGGATATGTGCACACTAACTGGAACAGCCCGTAGGTCTGAGTGTTCACGGTGATCACACTGAAACCTACAGCCTGTTCCACATACTGTGCAAATATCCACCTCTATACTCGTACACTGACGAACTTGTGACAGTTCTATATACTGGGGATTACAGAAGGGTTGGGCGATTGTTTTATACAACTGTGCAGTCCCTAACGATGGAGCAGTAAGGCCCGAAATATGTCGGAGTTTGTATTTTAATATATTATCGTACTTCTGATGGAGTGTGTGTGTGCATTTGTTGGTCACACTGTAATAAGGTAATAGGTGCTTCGCCTGGATAAGACCGCATCTATAAAGCTGTTTATTCATAATGTGCTGTAACCGTGCATATATATTTTTAACTCTTTTAATTAACAAATGTGCCAGTTGTTAAATTTGCATAACGTCGGTACACATGCAGACCTCAGGCGAATAACCCACAAAACTGTATACGTTGCGTCTTGTATCATGTAACTTTCTTAAAAGGAATATATTTTGTGCCATACATGACTCTTACACTTAAATGTTTAAAATAGTTTGTTAAGAAACAGGATTTCTGTCTCAGAAATAACTGTTTATTTTTTAAGTTTATAGTTAAATATCTCCACTTTAATGTAATGAGTATTCGACACATTTGGCTTGTGTCAATTCGTTGCTCATATTAGTAAGAAATTCACAAGTGAGTCGTTCTTTAGCAAACACTCTGTAATTATTTACGAATTAAATTCTCAGCGTAATAGAAAATAAATTTCAACACAATTGTTTTTTACAACAGCTAGGAATGTGCTCAATGTTTCGAACCGGTCGGTTATCATCGGGTTTACACAAGTGTGCAGAAGAAGATTATGTGTATATAATTACAATTATCCTTTACCAGTAATGTCAAAACAGTCTGTATAAGTTGTGTCCATTAGTTTTGTAAAAACTTGGTTTCTTGACTGAACGGATATTTATATTTACTGTTCTGTAATAAGATGGTTGTGTTGGCTGAACCCAAAGTTTGTTGTTTTTATAATAATTATATTAGGTTGATAATTTATGAAACATAACAGGATACTGTCCATTAAGTTTAACAACCGTTTAAAGCCCAGTGCTGAATATACATGCAATCTGCACTACTATTAAGAAAATATATATTTTTTACCATAATATATTTGTATGTTTCTTAGGAGAGTCTCACTAAATACTCTTGATGTATTATCATCTTATTAATACTATAGCAATATATACCAAAGGCTTTATAAATATTTGTCCAATGTGTAATGCTTAGTGCAAGTTTAGAACCTCTGACAAAGTTTATCCATTGTTAGAAAGTAGAAAAAAATTATTTTTATTCCCGTTTGATCTCCAAATCATTGAAGATAACATGTGTATTGGAAAATGGACGGATTCATAACATCTTCCCTAAAGGAGAGTAAAAGGAAATCTTTATTTTCCATCGCTGTATTCCTGGTAACGGACCGTTTATTTTCTATTAATGTATTCCTGGTACCAGACCGTGCCATAGCTCATGAGTCAGTAGCTGTTATTGTGACGGGTGCCCAATTTCGAAACCAGGACATTTCCTATAGTTTGATTGTTCGACAAAGTGACACTGCATTACGTGGGGTAGAAGTGTTTGCAAAAATGGAGTTGGGACAGGGGTGTTCTCTCCTATTTCTTCGATTTTACACTGTCCATGTCATTGCAACATTTCTCGTCATTCATATCCATCCATCGGGCATCTACACCATGACATATCTTCAGCACCATCAAATGAAAAGGAAACTGTCAAAGCTGTTCCTTACTTAGGCAGGACGATTCTAAATTTTTACAGTAAGAAAGAATTTTCTATACGCTGTGTTTAGGGTATCAAGTCTCTTTTTCTGTGAGATGTAAATACGCAATTCATGACATATGGTACCTTCAGAGTAAGACAGGTCATCTAGGAAATTAGAAATTGTCGTGTTCAAATTTCAGATATATTTCAGTGCATGAAATCGTAACTTTTAAAAAAATATATGGTTACACATGCCTTTAGAAATGCACAATTTTACGGGTTTTATTTTACCGTACGGTCAACAAACTGTCAAGTTATTGTTACGCGTTCAAACTTGCCTATAGCTGGAATATTTCGCTTTTCAGTTATGTTTCAGGATAACAATGGTCATACATGGCAGTCGGGAACAAAATCAAACATTGCATTGTAGGCGTACTGGATACCACAAGTGTTCCCGGTATCGGCCTGTGTTTAACTTTACTACCAAGGGACGCTTTTGTTTACGTGCCTGCGGTGGTTTTTTTCTCTTTTTTAAAATAAAGAATATTCCTTTTGCAACTTTAAGCTCCACTATAAAGTCCTATATTCTATGAATTTTTAATCACAACCAACAAGATGCAACATTATTTATTTCTAAATGTTCTACATGTTTGGGGCTGTTCCTCCGCCCATCATCAGGAGCACATGACTGTACATTCAGCTAGAGGTATTGTCAACCAATACTGCTGCAGGCTGAGTTCCATCTCAGCCACGATACCACGATAACACCCTTGGTTGAAAACACCTGCAGTTGAGTGTACAGTTATGTGTTCCTGATGGTGGGAGGAGGAATCGACCGAAACACCTACAGCCTTTTACGAATAAATATAAAATATATTATCGTATAATATAATATATGATATGATATGATATAATATAATATAATATAATATAATATAATATAATATAATATAATATAATATAATATAATATAATATAATATAATATAATATAATATAATATAATATAATATAA
>Ga0123352_10012090_pt1 | contig 13635 bp, 16 predicted proteins | sample TergutLab28metaG_FD_89700 | JGI IMG/M metagenome (GOLD analysis project Ga0123352, IMG submission 89700) | Labiotermes labralis P1 segment gut microbial communities from Petit-Saut dam, French Guiana - Lab288 P1 | ecosystem: Host-associated > Arthropoda: Insects > Digestive system > Gut ...
CACACACACAAAAACTGCTTCACAAGAAACCGCACTAAAATTAGCATGTTGACGCTAGCGAGTTGAAACTCATACTAGAAGTCTATGAGACTCTTATCTAACCTTCATGTGAAGGGCAAGCCCACAGTATTGCCAGATCGTGTGATACGCAGGCAGTCTCATTACTTTATTTACAGACCTCGTACATTTTATTCATTACTTTGGTGTTCATTAACTGTTAATTTGTGACATTACACAATATCCAGCTGGAAGGAATGAGTGATCTTGTTCTGTGCCTTAATACTGGAAACTCTTTTGTTTCAGAGTTGGACATCATTTCTGAGAATTATGTAAAGTAGGATTTTATTTCACTGTAATTTCCAAATTGTTAATAATTTTCAGCTTCCTGGTATTCCATTTATTCTAATAATTTTCTATATATCACACAGTTGCTTGTACTCTGCTGTCACAGAGGTTTATGATAATTTTGCTCTTTATCAAGTGATACCTTGAAGTACCATTTTTGTTTGTATGTACATGGTTATTTGTACTTGTTAAACAGATACTCATTCTGTGACAAGCTAATTTAGTTTAGCTTACCTCATATGCTGTTGGGTTTTGGTTGGGTGTAAGTTGTTTATGTAAATGAATTGTGTGACTAATTCACTGGTAGGTTTTACATGGGAATAAAGTAAGAAGAATTGTTCCATTTGGTGACAGCTTAGCTTATGGTGGTGTAGTTAATTTGCCTAATAAATTGTGAGTGATGTTATAGAAAATGTAACTGACTGCACATGAAATGTCACAGAACCGACTGATCACATTCATCCATAACATGGGTGGCAGTATACGGCGTGACATGGTGTCAAAAGTTACCCATCTTATAGCCAACACCTGTGGAGGTGAAAGGTACCAGTATGCCGTGACATTCCGTGTACCTGTGATGAGTGAAACATGGGTCTATGCCATGTGGGAGAAACGAAATGAAAAAGCTCTTTCAGCTGTCAGTGAAGAAATGGTTTGTATAACAGCAGTGAACTGCATGTCATTTGTTCGTTAGTTCGAATTGAATCCTTCAGTTGAGTTCATTTACTAAGTGCCGGATTTTAATCATAAGGTCTTCGCCACTTTAATTGTTTACTGACAATAAAGTATTTTTTAAGGAGCCAGGGGTGAATTATGGTGGTCAGCAATTGCTCATGCATGCAAAGTACCAACGGAAGTGTCGATGATCCTGTTTAAGGTGTGATCTCCATTCACATCTCTTGGCATATCTTGGCCAGAGCTCAGACTGGGAAAGCAGACAGTCGTCCAGTCCTTTATTGATTCAAATCCTGCAGTATACAGTAAGCCTCATGCAAGCCATTAACCTGGTCATGAGATTAACAGAATTAATGCATCACTGTTTTCGCCTTAAAGATATATTTATTTATCTCAGTGGGAGAAATAGGTCATGCATTCTCTTTGAAAAAGTAATATGTGTAGAACTGTCTTGTGGTGTAATGGGATGCCTTTGTGTAGCGTAATCTTGATAAACAATCCACAGCAAAAGAAAAGTGGCGTATAATTTAGTTCAAGCGCAAAATGAGAATACAGTGCCTTTTCATACATGTTTTTCATGTTTCATCCACCGTAAAGAATCTCATTCTCTCAGTCACCTCCACATGTGTACAGTAGCTTGTGTAACAAAATGTGTCTACTCAGTATGTCTGAACAAATGTTCCTGAGGCTGGCTCAGCTGTCAGCCTTTGGCACAGTTTTGGGGCTTAAAAATGTATTTAATGTCAGTGGATGCATAGAGGAGATGGACAACAGGATCAACTACTGTTGCACTGAATCTCTTATTGATTCACATATGCTGATGTTGAGAAATGAAAATCCCATTATGAGATTGGCACCCTTTTCTTAATGATAATTTGATGATAAAGGCATATGTGGTACATGAGTAAATGTGGTAGTTGGTTAAATACAAATAATAGTTGAGTGATTCCATGTCTTAAAGTGTAAGGTAGTTGCTTCTGTTTTGCAGATGTGTTACAAGCTGAAGCCGTTCCATGGTGCTCGAGTGTGTTTGTTTGGCTTCCCAGATGATGAAAGGCAACACATGATTGAAGTGTTACAGGAGAATGGTGGAACTGCCACAGACCTGAAAGACCCTGCTTGCACGCATGTGGTAAGCTGTGTTTGTAAAGGTGGGGAATTGGAACAGTGTTGAGAGCTTTAACTTGCATGATGTGGGTGATGTGTACCTTACCCTATTGCAGAGGTGGAGGTGGGACTACTCTGATCACTTAGTACTTGAGGTGTAGCATGAAGATGTGGTTGGTGAATTGTGGTTACTGCTTTGTGATTTCATCCTTGAACATTTTTTTTTTTGCCATTCTTGTTCTTGATTCCATGTACAAATGTGTATGGAAGTGTGTTCTTAGCATAATTCTTGTTTTCCCTCTTTTGCATATAAAGTTGCTATATTCTTTCACTATGACTGCAGTATGTGGATGATAAGTTTGTGGTCTGGCCTCATTGACCCCACAGGTTACAGGATGTTTTCAATTAGACTTTTAGTCTAAGACCTACCCCATACCTTACCATGGAAATATAAATGCATAGTGTAATTTATTTTCTGGATGTTTTGCTGATCAGGAAATGACCTGTGCTGACCACAAAGGTTGGCTGACAACCCACTTATACTAGCCACTATCTCAGCTACCAGTCAAATTATCCATGTCATGTAAAAAAGAGAAGTTATTTAGAACTTACATAATAGATCTTCTCTCACGTGACAACACCAAGATTGAAGTCAGTGAAAATGGTGTCAGACATAGCCTTTACTGAAGTGCTTTTCCATTATGTTTCATGATTCAGCTCTTACCTCTTTCACAGGAAGACGTCTTTCAAAGAATCAAGAGTCCCTTTTTTTTCAGTATTTATACCATATGTGAAGGGAGTTTCTGCATTTAAATGTGTCAGGAATGACATAACACTTAGAACAGTCTTCAGGGTGCAACATCTGTACTTTTCAGAGTTTGCATGTGAGAACCAGATGCAAAGGAAATCCACAACCAATGACATTTTGTGTTCAGCATTCTGGGTTGCAGCAGCTACATTGGTGAAATAAGCAAAATACTAGCTGTGCATCAGTTCTCATGAAAATGTCTTAGATTTTCATTTGTTTTACTCGTTGCTATCTATCTTGAATATTTGGTATTGTTAACTGATGTCACTGCAGTGCTGAATTTAGAAGACCTGTCAGTCATGTGAGGTATGCTTCTTGTCTCCTGTCCAAAAGCAAGTTTTAACATCTTATAGGTTTCTGTGACAGTTTTTCCCAGTTTGAGACAATTCATGTACACATATAGTGTTCTTCAAATCTGCTATTTCTGAAGAGTTGTGTCTGTTTTGGTGTATTATGTTGTGTTGTTGGGTAGATAGTTTCCCTTCTTGGACTGCTTGAACCTGAAGATGAAGGCACTGTAATTCTCTGAAACATCAGAACTGCAGATTTACCTGATACTGTGTAGCTTTTTTTATTGAAATCCTGAATGTTCAGCAACACTGCTGCGACAACCGCAGTTCTTGCCCTGTTGTTTGTTAAAACACTGATCACATACGGTACGGCATATGACCTCGCTTCACAATATGTTGTTTTTGAGTGATACAAGCTACAACTTCACAATGAATGGCCAGTGACTCAGCAGATTCTAATTCGCCTCCACCAACAAACAGAGGATTGTTATCCTAATTTTCATATTGTCATATTGAAGCCAATCCAGAATGTTATTTATCACCCCCATTATGTATTACGTTTTAGTCACAGGGAGAAAGGAATAACAAAATTGCAAGACTGCTGTCCTCCTCCTTTTCCTTCTCTTCCTCTTCTGCCTCCTCCTCTTCCTCTTCTTCATCTTCTTCCCCTTATTCTCTTCTCTTCTTCTCCTCCTCCCCCCCTCCCCTCCTCCTGTTCCTCATCCTGTTCCTCTTCCTCTTCTCATCCTCTTCTCCTCCTCTTCCTCTTCTTCCTCCTCTTCTTATTCTTCTCCTCCTCCTCATTTTTTTTTAATATGTATAGTGATATAGTTCGTTGTAATGCTCTTGTGTGAAAGAAACTCATGTCATTCATTTGCTTTGTCTGTGTTTTTATTGATTTCTGTTTCTTTGCTAATGTAAGGAACAAATTCCTGTTTTCTGTTGTTTAAATATTGAATTGAAACTGAGTTGAAGTACTAGCTTACTTGTTTGAGTGAAATTTGCTAAGGACTTAACAAAATAAAAATTATGCTTTGACTGTACCAATATTTTACAGGTGGTGCACAGTGGTTATACTTACAGCCTGTTGAAGTCTAACATGATAATTCCTCAGTCAGAACACTTTTCCTCTTCTGTTTTGACTTCCTTGTCCCACATTTCTGTGACTCGAACATGTCAGCAACATAACTGGACCTGTCCTTTGTGCAAATCAGATACGGGAACGTCAACATGTTGCCCATACAAAAGTGGATTTCTTTTAACTTCCTGTACATCTGATACAGCTAAAAATTCTGAAAAGATGGAAGTCTGTTGGCATGATAACGTGGCCCCAATTTCAGAAAGTCAATTAGACCTTAATGTAAGTGTCTCTCCAAGATGCAAAATTCGGAAATTAGCTTCAGTACCACAAACCAGGTCATCAGGCATGTGTGATACACCACGTGGCATATCATCTGATCCTACAACTGCACAAAGTTATGATTCTCCACTGCCTCCTGCAAATTGCATCATGGAGTACAGAGAAGCACATCCAGTTTCGGATTTTCCACACAACTTGTGGACGTGTAAAACTGATGAGCTAACCCTCTACTCACAAAGTTGTGGGAGTTCATTTAAAAGACGCACACCCAGAAAACTGAGCTTTAGTTTTTCAAGAAGTAGACGTTTACAGAAGAATTCCAGTTTTTCAAATCAAGATTCATTATCTCGAGTTAAGCGCACTCCGTTGTCATCTGTTAACATCATCTCACAGCCACTGCCCTCAACAGTCCTTTCCAGTCACATCCCGATGAAGGCCTGTGAGAAACAGTCTGACATCAAGGAGGAACAACCAATAACTGCTCTGGTATTTGCAACTGTTAACAATTTCAGTGTAGCTACATTCTATTTGAAATGTGAATTCCACATACTCAAGTCATGTTTGTTCAAGTTCTGCATGGTATCTAGATGGAATTAAATTTTACACACGTAGTAACAAATTTCAATATATATATTTCTCGTACAAGCAAAATTCTTTGTGAAACTTCGTAGTCTTACACTGTGAAATGGCATCATTGTAAAATACTTTGATTTGAACATATGTTTGCCTACAGCGGACATACAGTGAAATCTAGATTTTATGTTTCTGGAGGGACCATATAGAATGAATGTAAAATCTGTGAAATGAAAATTTATGTGGCTGTTGAAATAAAATGCACTAAATTAATCCTGCCAAATTATAACACATCAAAACAAATTCTCCACTGCTCTGTTACTCTGGTTCTGTTCATTAAAACATATTCAGGTGTTGTGCAAAGCAAGTAGATGCCACTAGTCTGTGTTTGTTAAGCTGTCTGCAGGGAAATAAATTTACTAAGCCACTGCTGGTGGGGTCACATGGGAAGTTCTGGAAGTGGCCAGGCTTATGGTCTTCACCCTTGTGGTGTGACCTTAAAGCTATAGAATAGTAAGCATGCATGAGGGGAGAGAGAAAACTACATTTGAAAATCAATTGGGATTTCTGTATGAAGCACAAATATATATTCCAGGAGAATTTAATGTTTATCTTATGGAGGGTTAGGTAGGATTGCTAAAATAGAGGATACATAGATTCAAGGAACATGAAATCCAAGTTTAACTGTATTGTAATGTAGGAAGTTTTGTGATTTCTGACCTGTTGCACTTGTAGCTTTTCATCCATTTGAGGCTATGTATATCTGTTAATAGTAGATTCACTGATACGAAGAACTGAATTAAAATAGTGTTTATGTGTGGTGTGGATAAACAAGACGCGTGTCTTGTTCTGATAGAGAAATTTTGATATTTTAAAATTTCAACAGCCTTTCTATTTAAATACTTCGTGTGATTACTCTTTGTGAATGTAGTACAGACTGGTAAATGATGCAGACATTTTAGCTCTTCGGAACTGGATGTATATCAGTGTGTACTAAGTCACACATCCTGCCTAGGTCTTTCCCCTTATCCTCTATCTGCATTTTCTGGTGTAGTAAAGTCTGCTTGACAGCATGTTTCTTACTATATCTATGTGAGCTTAGGGAACCTGCATGCACATGAATAATGGGAAGTTAGAGAATGCACGTTGTTATTATTTTACTGTATGAGTATTTATAAGCTCTCTTCAGCCTATTTCCAGCTCAGACTTGATAGAAACATGCACAGAATCAAGGAATAGGTATGCTCATGTTGAAGTCTTACCATATGTGTGATTGTGAGAGAATTACTGATATTTGGTTTTCGGGTGAAGACATAGTTTGACGTGAAATTGATGGGTGTGGATAATGAGTGGTCGTTTTACTGTATGCTTCTAACTGGTAAATGAGGTATTGTATTTAACCTCTGAATTTAGGAGTAGACATTTTCATTTTAAAGTTTTTTAAGTTTATACAGATATTTGTTTTAATGGTTTTGTTGTTGTTGTTTTTGCATATTTCTTTGCTTATGAACCATTATTGTCCCTTGTTGTTTGTGGTTTTTGTATTACAGTGGTAATGTATTGTAACTTTCTCAGGTGGTAGATGAATCAGCAGTGCAGTGTGTTCCTGAGAATGCTCCTATCAAGGCTCCTATTGTGAAAGCTGAGTGGTTCTGGGTATCAGTTCAAAATGAGGGGTGTGCCGATGAGAAGGATTATCTCTTTGAAGATGTAAGCCATTTTGATCGCTATGCATTGAACACACCTAGAACATGTCGGAAAACTATAGTACAGGGTGTTCATGGAGTCTAGAGGTATAAAGAAATTGTTATAGGTAATTGGCTGGATGAACAGTTTCATAATGATTGGACTGGACAACATGGTGCTGTGGATTAGGCACAGCCGTATGTATCACACTGATCTAGATTCTTAAACATGAGCAAAATTGGAGGGGAAATGAAAATATACAAAATTTTAGGAAATAAAAGAAAAAAACTTACAGGAGGAGTCCATGTGGTGGACCTAGGCATAGATGAGGAGAAAATACTAAGGTATATTTTGGGAAATTAGAATGTGACACTGTGTAGTGGTGTCTTATACAAGGGCTACAGAATATTGTTATTCCTCATGTACCTGTCTTTCCAAGCAGCTAAAATTTTGAAGCCTAATAAGTCAGTCTTGCCATTTCATTCTAACATGACGGAACATATTTGTAAGGGTTTAATCCAAGCTCACATATTTTAGTGACTTGTTGGTATTGATGTGCCACTTTTTCCTTTATTTTTTTGCGCAGTGAAGAGGGATGTTTGCATTTACATAAGGCTTTGGACGTGGAACTTCAAAAGACAAATTTATGGGTTTCTTTGAAGGAATCCGTCATTTACATGTGACTGCCGTTTTTAAATGAAATTTGTGTTCTGTAAGCTGTCGTATAAAATGGGCTTTTATATGACAAACTACAGATTCCAGCAACTTACGATACAGAGTTGTAATTATCAGTCAGAAGTATTTGCTTTGGTAGCATTAAACTTAGGTATTTTGAATGACACTGTATTTCACTTTAATAGCAAAAAATTCCAGTTTTCAGGACATGTTGTTGGATTTTATGTGTGTAGAAATAGAACAGTTCCTTTTAGCTGTTTGTATTTTTTTTAATAGTATCTTGAGACATTGCTTAGTCCAAGTGGGCAGAGTAGTTCTCAAACACCTACCGCCTCATCCTCAGCACGCGCACGGAAGAGGAAGAGGTTACGTGAAGCAGTCTGTAGACTAGTACAAAATGAATCACCAGCACTTCACAAGAGGCGGTCATCTATCAGTGACGCAGGCCTCCTGAGCATGAGTGGTTCCTTCCTAGACTGTACTCTCAGTCCTGAAAAACCTCCTGATGGTACGTTTCATGCATGTAGTCTCTTTACTAGATTCTGACTGGGTGATGCTAGTTTACTTTCTGTCTGCTCTTGCTTTAAAAAACACCATCAATGTGTTGCATATTATTCCCACAACTCAATAGAAGGCCTTGAGTTGAAGGTACATTCTGCAAAACTGAATATTAAATTGAGTATGAAGTGTTGATATCTGTCAGTGTACAATTAAGATGGACATTCCATGTTGTCACAAAACTAATCAGGAAGGTTCATTGTATGCCACTTTAACTATAAACTATCAAAGGATTTAGACGTGCATTGCTTGGGACACAACCTATAGAAAACAGTAAGAAGTTTGGGAATTGATGTTAAAAAATGAAATTAATGACATCTAATTGTAAAACATGATATACTGGCATGTGTATCAAGGTTTCCTAAAATAATAATTTTTCAGCTGAAGGTAATACATGTAATTTTGATTTTTTAATACAGAAGTGGAAGCAGTGACAAGTGACACACCAAGGAAGATCCAAAGTCCCAGGCAGCAAGTGTTCATGGAACTGTTTCAAACAGAGTCTAATTATGTGGGCATTCTTCATACTATCATGTCTGTATGTATCAACACTAATTTCCTTTGCATGAAGAGCCCCACCCATAATTATTTTTTGTAGGTTGTATCCATATGTCTTGCATGTTAACAGCTACTGTAGTAATGTTAGCAGAAGAGCTAAATTCAAGCGCAGATGGTGGGTGATATTTTCACTTTACAGATTAAAAAAGGAGTGTGGGTTGTAGACAGGTTAATTGTGATAAGTACATTTGTATGACATCAATCAGATGTTGGACAGACCAGATGCATGCCCGCCTGTTATTATTGAAGTTTGAAACATATATACAAATAATGATATAACATATATACAAATAATGATATGTGTGCAGATTTTGGAAGTATGATATGTATTGGAAATTTTTAGGTTCGGACTGTAGTGATTGTTTATATTGGTGTTATAGCTTGTGACATTGTGTTGTTGTGGATGGGTGTCGGTATTTCAAAGGAACTTGGTACCTTTATCTTCAGTGTTAACTGTGCACCTGTAAGACAACACCGTATCCCTGTGCTGAGCTTGTTTGGTTGATATGTAATGATGTAGTATAATGTCACTAGGACTTTCATGGGCTGTAATAGTGGAGGTATTTAAGTTGTACTTTGGTGGACAGATGTTCAAGACGCCATTGGAGGACTTCAGTGTTTCAGAAGGTCAATTACTAAACAACACAGAACTGAAGATAATCTTTGGAAATCTTCCTCCCATATATGAAGTGCATAAACAAATGCTGGAGGAGCTCTGCTGGACTTCATCTCATTGGAAGGAAGACTTCAGCATTGGAAATGTGTTCCTTAAATATGTAAGTTGTGGTTCGTGACCTATCAGCATGAGTAGCACTTTCATCACACAGTTCACATTTTTCAAAGTCTAATGCTCAGAATACGCAATACTTTAAATGTAGTGACAAGAGCCTCCATGTAGGAGGTGCTGTCAGAGCTGTTATTCCTGGTATAAAGCAGCTGGGTTGTGGCATTATCCACTCACCCCCATCTAGTGCTGAGGTTAAAGGAAGAGTACAGTTATACTTTTGCTCCCCTTCTGGGCCTTCATGGCCTATTCTAGGGTGAACCCGACTCTTCATGTACTGTGTAGGAAAATGGATTGTGCTAGTGGTGCCTCAGGCTGTGAAGTTTGCCTTTGTTGTGAGAGTTTTTGCAAGAAATATTCCATCAAACTTAACTTCTAAATTGACCTTTTATATAAAAAGAAATTTGTATGTAGTAGTATATCCACTTTGAGAGGTGTATTCTTGATCCAGAGCAGATGGAATTGTCAAAATCAGATTACTTGGTCCATTGCAGTTTATTTGCTGCAGTACAGCAAACTAAACATGTCAGGGTAACAATAATCAGCAAAGGATCTTACATATACGCAAATTAATGCCAAATCCACAGCCAATATGCACAGCAAAATAACCATGCCAAATCCTAACACTGTAATTTTCCCACCTCCCATTTTGACCTTGAACAAAAGGAAGGAAGCAACCGGGTAATGAAGTGAATCGTCATGAGGGTTTAACTATAAAAATATTTAACAAGGAATATAAAAATGTGAATATAAAAGAACATGAATGAACTACTTTTCAGTAGCTGTTACCCCTTTTATAACATAGCTCACAGAGACAAACACAACCTGTCTGACGTCATGTTGAATAAAGGCACAACACAATGTGACAGAAGTGAAACTTCACTGAAGACATAATGCAGGCATAGGGGTCCTGACATGTTTTTTTGTTGGTGGCTGAGAACCAAATTTAGAAACTTCAGGCAGAGATGAAAATTTAGACAATATTACCCCTTTAGAAGCACACACCAGAATCAGTCTCAGGCTTGCACAGGTAATGACAGGTGGTCTCAAGGAAGGAAGTTGGAGAAGGATGGGCAGTAAAGGTGAATGGCACTATGTAAACCAGGACAGTGACATTGTTTCAGTGACAGCACAAAAATATTTTCTTGAAACACAGCACAGGGTGGTGGTCCAAAAGACACTTTACATGTAAGAATCTTAGATATTTGTGTATGTATAAGTGTATTGCCAGTATTAATGTTCAGTCTTATTTCTCGTGGAAGTTTAAATTGATTTACATAGATTTCTGGTGCTCTTTCAGGCACCTGACTTGGTAAAGGCTTATCCACCTTTTGTTAATTTCTTTGAGAACACGAAGGAGATGTTGGTGAAGTGTGACCAAACAAAGCCACGGTTCCATGCATTCCTGAAGATCTGTCAAACTAAACCTGAGTGTGGACGACAGAGCTTGCAGGAACTTTTGATCCGCCCAGTCCAGCGCCTTCCTAGCATCAGTCTGTTACTGAATGGTGAGTGTTACATGGAGGACCATGCATAATTACAGAAGATGTTTGATTGGCGGGAAGACTGTAATTAATGTTGACATTGCAACTGAATAGTAAATGTGGAATAAAATTAACTTTCTGTTACTTGTTTTTCAAAGTGCCTTGTGGATGGATAACTGCTGTTGTACTGTTTGAGCATGTGATTGTGTATGGACAGCTAAACAAGGAGAAGATTCAAGTCTCCTGACATAGGGCACTGTTGACATGGCCTCATATCCTAGAAGACTTGTGTTATCATGAACACTGCTGCGAGAACTTCATATCTCGTAAATACGACAGAATTTCAGATTGCCCTGAAGATGGAGGCAGCAGGTTCTTTTGCAGTGGAATAATCTTTGTATGGAAATATATATATATATATATATATATATTATATTATTTGGCCAAATTGTTACACCATGCGTACATTTCCTAACTTTCTTTTGTAATATTTGATCTGCTGTGAAGAATTTCCCTCTGTCTGCCTGCCTATTATTTCAGTTAGTAATAAGTTAATCTCACATTGTATGAGTGTTTTTCTTTGTTTTTCTGTTGTGACAAGCATGTGTAGGTGACATTGGTTGTCACATCTGAATTTCAGACATTTTGAAGCACACTAGCAAAAGTAACCAGGACTATACTGCACTTGAGCAAGCTTTGAGCAGTATACGAGAAGTGATGACACACATAAATGAGGATAAGCGCAAGACTGAGGGCCAGCTTGTTATGTTTGATATCTTCAATGATATAGATAACTGCCCTGTGAGTAGCCTTTTTTATACCTATGCATCACGTATTCAAATTAATTACATTAACATTTAAAGGACCTAGAAATTTATTGTGTCACTTTTGAGTGTGTTTACTTGTTAGCAGTATTTATCTGATGTGGTGGCCTTTGCCTCTAGCTGCAAAGTATTAGTGCTTTTCTCTGTGTAATGTAATTGAGTGCATTAGAATTAACTAGCCAAACTCTCTTAATGCAGTAGAGACAGCCACCAAATGAAGTGCTAGTTATGTCACTGTAACTGCAGAACTGAATACACATCCTTTCAGTGGTAGGTGGAGAAAACAGGGCTAAGGCCAATAAATGTACATGCACCGAGTGAGGAAAAAAGTGATAAGTCAAAGGATAGTTTTTATGAGGAATTAGAGCAGGTGTTTGATCACTTCCCAAAATATCATATGAAAATGTTACTATGAGACTTTAATGCAAAAGTTGGGAGAGAGAATATTTTCAACCCAACAACTGGACAGGAGAGTCTCCATCAGGATAATAATGATAATGGGGTTAGACTAGTTAACTTCGCCACATCAAAAAATCTGGTTGTTAAGAGCACGATGTTCCCTCACCGGAACATTCATAAATACACCTGGACCTCCCCTGATGGTAAAACTCACAACCAGATTGACCACGTATTGATAGATAGGAGATGGCATTCAAGTGTACTGGATGTGTGAAGTTTTAGGGGAGCTGATTGTGATACATCACCATCTGGTGATTGCAAAGGTTAGGGAAAGATTAGCAGTGAGTAATCAGGCCGCACAGAGGTTTGATAGGCAAAGATTTAACTTGGGGAAGCTAAATGAGCCAGAGGTTAGGGAACAGTATCAGATTGAGATTACAAACAGGTTTGCAGCTTTGGAGAATTTAAACAATGACGAGGACATAGATAGGATTTGGAAGAACATTAAAGAAAATATCCAAACCTCAGTGAAAGAGAGTCTTGGTCTGCACGAATTGAAGCAGAATAAACCCTGGTTTGATGAAGATTGTTTAGGTTTTTTGGATCAAAGGAAGCAGGCTAAAATGCAGTGGATACAGGATCCAAACCAAAGCAATGTAGATAAATGAATAATGTAAGACGTGAAGTTAGCAGACATTTCAGGAACAAAAAGAAGGCATGTATGAGAGCTAAAATTGAGGAACTTGAAACTAACAGTAAGATCCAAAACATTAGGGACTTGTATAGGGGCATCAATGACTTTAAGAAGCGGTACCAGCCTAGATGTAATATAGTAAAGGATGAGAAAGGTGACTTGGTTGCAGACTCCCATGGTATTGTGGCTAGGTGGAGGAACTTCTTCTCCCAGCTATTCAACGTGCGTGGGGTTTAGGATGTTGGACAGGCAGAAATACACACAGCAGAACCTCTACTACCTTAGCCAAGTGCCTCTGAGGTTGAGCTGGCTATTGACAAGCTAAAAAGTCACAAATCACCAGGTATTGATCAAATACCGGCAGAACTGATTCAAGCAGGGTGTAGAACAATTTGCTTGGAGATTCATAAACTTATTACTTCTATTTGGAAGGAGGAGAAACTGCCTGAAGAGTGGAAGGAGTAGATCGTAGTACCTATTCATAAGAAGGGGGATAAAACAGAGTGTAGTAATTATAGGGGCATATTACTTTTGCCAACCACTTACATAATTTTGTCCAACATCCTGCTCTCAAGGTTAATTCCAAATGCGGAGGAAATTATCGGGGATCATCAGTGTGGCTTTCGACGTAACAGGTCGACTATTGATCATATATTCTGCATTCGCCAAATACTTGAGAAAAACTGGGAATGTAATGAGGAAGTTCATCAGCTCTTTATAGACTTCAAGAAAGCTTATGATTCAGTTAGGAGGGAGGTCTTATATAAGATTCTCATTGAGTTTGGTATCCCTAGGAAACTTGTAAGGTTAATAAA
>Ga0123352_10012093_pt1 | contig 13634 bp, 6 predicted proteins | sample TergutLab28metaG_FD_89700 | JGI IMG/M metagenome (GOLD analysis project Ga0123352, IMG submission 89700) | Labiotermes labralis P1 segment gut microbial communities from Petit-Saut dam, French Guiana - Lab288 P1 | ecosystem: Host-associated > Arthropoda: Insects > Digestive system > Gut ...
GTCTTTTTCCTGCAGAATTCCCCGTCAAAACCCTGCCTTCCCCTCCCCTCCCCCCCCCCCCAATACGTGACGGATGCTCCGCCTACATCATGTAACTCTTGTAGCACCTCAATGGCCAGCTTCGCATTAAGCAAATTGCAAGTACCAACTCGGCCCGCCAAACACCTGCCCTGATAGGTTTGTCGTATTCTACCTTTCCTCAGTCCTCTCAAGCAAATGTCGATAAAGAACTTAGTCAAGTGCATGACTAACTGCTTCCTTATCTTCTGAATCCATTATTCACTTCTCTAGTATTCAACGACATATAATCTTACCAACTGAAAGCGCCGTCATATAAACCAGGAATATAAAATATTACCCGCCTCTCACGTAACAGAAACTCGTTTTGCTTGCCAATAAACTAGCGGAAGTTGCTCCAGTGATAGATCGATAGCTCTTCAGTTCGAATCAGCGGTTGGGTGAGGCAAAGTGGAGGAACAGAGAATGCTCTCTCGCTGATCTGGCAGAAAAATACAAAAGAGGCTGTATGAAGTACAGGGTGTTCTTTTCGTTAATACAGTAACCATTATAGGAGGCGAACGGCCGTTTCGCTTAGTCGTTCACGCAATAAAAGCACGTCCTGCCTGCCTGCCTGCCTGCTCGACTTGCAACACCACTGTTCCTTCTTCAGGACTTAACATAAAAAGAAATAAGATTAAATCAAGCTAAGTTTCCCCCTCGGCGTACAATACGCGTAGGCGTTGAACCCAGGAGCCCACGCGTCACTGGGCTAGTTGGCGTGATAACAGATCTGTCGATTAGGTAATTTGTTTACAAAGTTTGGTAGTCTGATATACTGCGTCAAATACGCTAATAATTTTACGATTGCTGTTAGATGACTCATGAACTCATAAGACATAAGCTGCTGAAGGTTATACAGCCAAGAAGTAACAAGACGATAATGTTCTTAAGTGACACAGTAATGAACTGGTCATGCACTATTTTAAGGAAAAATTCAATATTTTTCTCAAGAATGGCCGTCCTCGAGCAGAGATCCAGCCCACGGACCTTCCAACGAAGATACTAACTAAATACTAACCAACCAACCAATCTCTGTAACAGGAACCCACTTACCACGGTCCTACGAATATGCCGGTAACAAAAAACAATTTATGTCAAAACAAGGCATGTGGTCTACAGCAGGCCAACCGGTCTGCAGCGGCCAACTTACATTTGATTTCGTGACCGAAGGACGCTTTTGCATCTTAAGGTATCATAAAACACAAGACATTTCTTGAATAGCTAAGCGACTATTAGCTTCTAGACGGCATTTTCCGGTGGAATCCGCCAATTGGTTACTCAGTTGAAGTGCTCCAGGAGATTCTGCGGTATGTTAATATTGAGACATGGAGGATCAAAGAAATGCAGGTATGAGAAATACCTGTAGTATTTCAACACTCTAAAACCCAATGGTCACTATGTGCACCACAAGCCTGTGTTTGATATATTCTACGTTCTGCGCATACAGTGCCTTTTTTATGTTTTTGTATGGATAGAAAAGAAACAACGATTATTTCCTTCGGTGGCGATGTGTTGTTTATTCTCGAAAAGGAGTGTGTTTACAGCGCGGAACGAACAGAATCTTTAAATACGAATCATCAGGTTAATCTGCTTCTTCAAAGGGTTAAATTATCTTGAACCTACATCCACAGTTTATAACGTTTATTCCTACGCAGAATGGCTTCAAAGGCATCATATGTAATACAAGCCGGCTGCATACAGCACCGGTAAAAAATAAATCTTATATTACTGTATGCGAATGATAATTATTCAACATAAAAAAGCTTGCTCAAACTCCTCCCTCCCTACTACACAGCCTACACACAGAGCCGGAAGATTAGGTTTCCTCATTAAAAAAAAGATATAAATTATTCGGCAATCCTTTCTAGTTTTTTATTATGTTGTACCACGTTACCCTACTGTTAACACGATAAACTCACCAGTAAACAAAATTAAGTTGGCAGGTTGCTAGGCTTACCTTTTTAATTCTGCTTATACACAAGACCCTCACAGGTACTCGTTCTGTACAAAGGCCCTGTTGAATATAGCCAGTACTCTACACTTTTATAGGTCGTTTACATGCAAACGTGTTTATTAGAGAGGACACAATGTATACGCGTCCAGTTTTGTAAAATAAAGAATACTGTAAAATAAACTACTAGTGAACATACTGCTAGGTGCCAGACCGCTACAACGTTGACGGTTCACAGTGTGCGGTACTTCTGTAATTCGCGTACTGGCATTTCTGTTATAGCGATTCGTTTTAAGGTGAGTTCGCAAAATTGTGAAAAGCGAGTATTAGTTTCGTCATGTCTGTCCGTTTCTCTGTGCGTCTGCATGAACAATCCGGCTTACCATTGGGCGGATTTTCACGAAATTTGAAAATGGAGTAATTTTCGAAAATCTGCAGAGAAAATTCAAGTTTAATTAAAATCTGAAAAGCATAACGAGTACTTTATATGAACACCTGTGTACTTTTATGATAACTTCTCGCTCAACTCTTACTAAATAAGAAAATTTTCAGTCACACGTTGTAGAGAAAGATCAAAACACACAGTTCTTGTGCAAGAGCTATTTTCAGAACATCGTGCCGTTTAAAGATAATGTGGAAAAACATAACACGGCCGGACAGGCCACAGATTACAATATAATACGGCGCATCCACTGTATAGGCTCGATAACTCAGAATACACACACAAACTATGAAATAATTATTGCTTTTTCAAGGGGGAAAATGATCAATGCTCCGTTTATTCGCCTGTCTTGTTTAAACAATCGAGACCTGACTTGATTACCTCGCGACAGGAACTGAATCTTTCAGTGCAATACGGGTATGTTTTAGGTTCAGTTCCTGCAACACACAAACCACTCGAAGAATCTGTATAAATTAGAACTGCTCTTGCGGGAGATGGTCGCTGTTTATTCTGAGAATCAGTTGTAAAGAGACATGTCTACATAACCTCGTTCCGTAACACGCTTAGATTTCACTTTACATAGTGGACAGAAGCCCAAGGACTATAACTGTCAGAGGTCGTTTTAAAATATCAAGACGTCACAATTTGTTAACCTTCAACTGCGCATGCGATATGGTGACGGGGATGACAGCTATATGGGCCTTCCTTTGCAACGTCACGAACGCTCTCTGTCTCACCTTTAGCCCGAACACAAGCACGCCCCAAACCAGGTGACAACAGGTCGCCAACATTTCTCTGTTTCAATGGACACAGTTTGTTACATAAATCTGTAACAGGTGCTTTGGCTACAAAACAAATACAATTTCATAGGTAAAAACAGCACGTGTGGATACATTTCGGCTACATACAAACCTAGTTCAACCCTCCATTTCTCTAGAGCTCCGAATCAAATTCTACGAAAGGAATTTAATATATTTTACACAGAGTTCGGCAACTGTAATGAACCAGATCAACCTGAATGCACTACAGAGGGGCCAATATCTGAACTCTTCAGAGCAGCACGTGTATCACAAACAAACAATAACTCTACATCCGCCGTGGTGTGTTCGGCAAGGCTTATAATCAGAGAAGGTCCCATATTACCGTACAAGGAACACACAGGTATCATGCGCACACAGCAGAAAGGCCTTTGAGCAATAAAATGACTGCGTTCGTATTGCCTTGTGGTTTTTCAACATGCAACTCTTCTTTTTCAATGAAAGCCGTCTCATAGTGACGCCAGAGAGTTATCAGCAACAAATAAAGATGTCAGGAGGAAATGAAAGGTGTGACTGCAAACATTATTGCAGAACGTTCGCCGGAATAAAAGCAAACCACGGAAAACTCACTGACGGACCACATCGAAAGAGGAAGCAAGCCAATTATAACTGTGTTTGGAAATAAAACATTGGAAGAAGCGGAAACGGCTGTGTGCACATGAGCTGAAAAGACAATGAAGGTGGCTGACGGAAGACCGGCCAACACTCCAGTGAGCAGGAGAGAAGCAATCGCATTCCGTATTCCTGTTCAAATCTCCGTCCGAAGACCAGCTATCTTCATCATAACTCTTAGTTACTTTATGACCACTTCGTCCCACATCCCTAGAATTATCAGTTAACCGGTCTCCGTTATCATTCGACGATATAAATTTAGCACAGGGGGAATCTCAGTCGGTATAGTGACTAGGTTACGGGCTGGGCAATCGAGAAAACGTAGTTCACCTTCCGGTGCCGGCATAAGACCTCTCATCCAAGCGTTCATTCCGGCTCTAAGACCCACCCAGCCTCCTATTCAACGGACAGCAGACATTATCCACGGGGTAAAACTGCCGGCAAGTGAAGCTGACCACTCACCTATAACCAGTGTAGAAGTTAAAGAAAGTAGAGCTATAACTCCACTGTTCCGTTGGCATTCACGGTGCGCACATGTACTTTAATTTTACATGAAATAAAGAGCAGTCTACAGACTGAAGTGCTTCTTAAAATGCCACGAGTTGTCACCTACTGAAGAAACGCTACATCCTTTCCGAAACTTGAGGAATGTCGGACTATTTACGACACCATATGGTTCATATTCTGTCAAAATAATCAGGCTGCCTACAGTAACACGAAAAGGGAGTGAAAATTTGCACTACATTACACTTCCAGAACTCCGTACTGGCGAAGTCGAATGGTCTTACAAAATTCAGATTTATTTATTGCAAAAACAATTACGTACTTTTAAAAAACTTTATAATGAAATTCACAACACACAGTCAACTATTAATAGAATACAAGTGTTTACTGCGACATTTAACAAACACTATACGAGTACTATGGTGCCTCAAGTTACGTCTATGAAGTCCCCTACATTTTATGTCTTTAAAAAGGCACTGCACCAGTTACATTTTCCGTCTTATGTATGTGTGCGCGCGCATATATAGACATATATATCTCGATATATATACGAGGGCAATTCCAAAATCATCCTCCGATTGGCTGGTTAAAAAAATACAAAACAGAGAAAAAACTTAATTACATGGAACAGTTACATACATAACAGCACTACTTCCCCCACACAGATGCCATCCACATTAAGGCACTTGTCGTACCGTGACACTAGTTTTTTTAGCCCCTCTTAAAAAAACGGTGCCGCCAAGTTATGCAGCCAGTTGTTGCCTCCATCCATGAGCTCTTCGTTGGTGTGGAAGCGCTGGGTAGCCAACCAGACCATCTTGGTGAAAAGATGTTAGTCGTTTGGCGCCAGGTCCGGATTGTAAGGGGTGGTCGAAAATCTCCCAGTTGAAGAGCTTGAGTAAAACATTTGTCCGAGCTGCGGTGTGGTGGCCGCGCGTTGTCGTGCAGGAGAACGACGCCTTTAGTGAGCATCCCGCGTCGTTTTTTATCACAATAAACCTCTGACGTTATTGTGGTCCCTGGTGTCATTAATTCTGTCAAAAAATTCCCTTACGGCCCCATAATACGTACCTCACAGCTGGCGGAAGCGGCGAGGATAGTGTCCATGTTTCATCGGTAATTACTCCTACACTATGCAGCGAAAATGTATAAGGGTAGGCGTTCAGCGATAACAAACGTTACTTGTTACGACTGAGCGTGCGCTTTGGCGCTATGACAACGCGTTTCTTTTTACCAAACCAATCGGACGTTGATTTTTGAATTGCCCTCGTGTGTGTATATATATATATATATATATATATATGTACACACAAACACACACATCACAGGCGTAGCCGCTGCAGTTCTGTGATGTAGCCTTCATGTGAGCACATAATGAAAACACATGTTGTCAGCTTATCACGGCGCATACTAATCAACGTCACTCTTCCGAATTCTGACGTTCTGTCCGGTTTTGTGGATCGAAACTGCAGCGTTTACCCTGGAAACTCAGATGACAGGCGCCAATAAAACGTCGCTGTTAGCCCAAAATCCAAAAAGGCGTTACAACCAGAATACATTACAAACTCACGTCAGGAAAATGTGCCTAGGCAGTGGGATGAGTAATTTTCGGGATATCTCTATAACGGTTTAAAATATACGATTGATAACGTAGATATACACAAAAAGTAATTATGTATACACAAATAAGATGTACTGAATACCAGATGTGGTGTGGAGGGACAAAAATAATAATTTATCTCGCAATATTGAACACATGACAGAAACTGCACAGTTCACGTAACAATTACCGCCCGAAGTTTCCAGAAAAAAATACGAGAATCAGAAGGCATTAAATTGCCACGAAGTGCTACAAGTTACTGCGTTAACAACGGCAGTAATAGCACTCACTGAGTTCAGTCGAATTCCTGTACAAGGTGTGTGGAAATGCTCACAAATTACTACCAGGGCTTAATGTGTTATTCCATATGTAGATGAAATTTTTAGGTTGAGACCATTAGAACGAATTACATGCCGGAATGCTGAGTCACTCTTAGCTCCAGATGGGTTTGGCATGAGGTTCTTTCAAACTCGAGAAAGGGAAGCCAGTTACCGATTGAATCCCTGAATCGAGAAAACACCAGCGCTTTTATTGGGCCGGTGTACACAATGACGTGGCTGGTCACTTACGCCTCTTGACGCCTTTATTCCAAAATATGAATCGGTTCGATCATAGACGACAGGGTGGGAGTTGGAGGAGGAATTCAAACGAATGAGGTCTAACCAGGATACGAACAAAACCTGAGCTACGCCGAACGGGCACCATGACTTCGATTCTAAGCGTGTGTAAAGCGGTGTGATTTTCGACCAACAAGAACCAGAAGTACATTAGTCGGGAAAATTTTTGTTTGTGTTCCTCCAACAATAAATCGAATCGCTTCTTTTCATGTACCTTCCAAATCAATGTTAATTCAACGCTACACAATCAGGAATACTGATGGCGCTATTAAATTTGAAAACGAACCAAAGTGAAGTACGTACCTCAGTGGCCAACACGATACGGAGTTCACAGATCCCAGTGTAACAAAAATGTCTATCTACGTGAAAATGCCAATTTTCTTAGCAAAAAATAAACAAAACACTTAAACCCGCCCTGAGACCGCAAACTTCACAGCAAAATCGAATGCAACTTCCTCCTCCTAAAAACTCCCTGGCATTTGGCACTCCCGGGGATCCTGGCAGAAGTCAAAGGCTATGTGCTCCTGGAAGCTTCCCATTTACCCGAGCTACAGCAATGTTTCTCACCCCACTAAACATGTTAACACTAGTCGCACTTAACTTCCAGATAATGGCCAGTAAAAAAAGTCTAATAAGCATATATTTTGGATTGCCTGTCTTGTTATCACTGATAAAAACAGTTCGTGTCTAACTGTACCGATATCCCTCTCGTTTTCCGCACAGTCGCTGTCGTACTTGGAGCACCTGTCATATCGTCGGTCGAGTTTCCTATTCAATATTGACAACAATCCGTGTCCTTCGCCATCAGCCACCGCCTCACAACTGTTTCCGCCTCGCCATCTTCTTTAGTGTGTAGCTGCCAAACGACTGCTTCGGCGCTGAAGACAGGTGACAACCGTCCGACCACGAGTTCCCTTGATACAACAACAACACGTGTAGATTCTTCAGTTCCAAATTTATGCGCCACATAAAATTACAGTTCACCCACTCCTCCTATAAGTGTACAAATACACTTCCTGACATTTTTATTGTGGTGAAATTATGGTTTTCTTTACACAATGGCCAGCAAGCTACAAGACGCAAAACACTGTGAATCCCTTAAGCGGACCACAGCTTCAAAGACATGGACTCGCCTCAGTGCATTTCATTCATCTGGATCGCCGGATAAAAACTCCACTCAAAAGAGCCATGACATATTTCAATGTACACGCAAAGGTGGGAAGTGAATTTCACTAGCGGCTTAATTGAGCATCACAACATGAAGACCTCTACGCGCGAGTGGTAGTACACCTCCAAGAAATTTTACCCTCGGAAAGAGATGAAGGTGACACAGTACCACTTAATTACAAACTACATAACATCCGTATTATTGAGTTAATTTCAACGTATATTCCCGACGTTCCCATTGTGTGTATTACTGGTCCTAAACGTACTGAGCAATACAATACGATACTCTACAATTATCACGGTCGAGCTAAAGTGTGTTCCTTCATCAATTCTCACTAAAATACGTATATAATGAACTTAAATAATTTACAGCAAATGCAGTGGTTGCTAATGCAGAGAAATGATAGAGCACAGTGGTTACAAACTGCACTCCCTGCTCCATTTAATATACCATTAATTTTGCATTCCGAGTGAATATATGGCTCTCACAATAAACTCCGAACATTTCCCTCACTTCAAACCGTCTGGTGTTTGGGTGACGGAAACAAAATTTTCTTTATTACGGACAAATTAAATTCTTAAATACTACTCAGAAGAAGTTCACGGATCTAGCTGTTAGCGACCCGTCTTCAAAAGGGAATGTTCAATACCATCAAATGGCATGGCGACTTTAACAGACCATTTACTTAGTGCAATGATTTATACCGTAGTTCATAATTCCGTCAGTATGTAAGATTATACCGGCGCGTGAATCACACCACTTACAGCCATTTTGCGCCTAGGTTAAAAATTAGTGGATCTATACCTCCAGTCTCATAGCGCACACAAGGACAACATTACCTTCTTTACCTTCATCTGACAGAACATTTAACTGTAGCGTCAAGTGGAATGATGACGGTGCAGCTATAAATTGGAGGGGACTTCGACAAGAGAGGTGGTGGCATAATCGAGGTACTTTCCCGGCAACAGTCTGCGGGCTCTCCAAACATACTAAAATCCTCAGTGAAGAAAACCGGTATCTCAGCCGAGATTCGACCGGGCTCGTCCCAAATGCAAGTGTTACCACTACACCAACCTCCTTCGTAACTACGAATGATGATGTGGAACATGGATTATGTAAAACAAAGTGAAAGTGACCCATTTTTAAAATACGCTTATACCTACTACCCTTCCACTTTAGTGAATTACGGTGGGAGGAGAAGAAAATATTAATTCCGCCAGGATAAATGATGGTTCAGGATTAAATTTAAGAGTGTTGTCAACCAAAGCAACATTGAGCTGCATGCTGTTCCAACGCCGTCATTACGAAGGACGGCAACGCTGCAGCGGTCCAGCAACCGTACTGGCATAAGTGGCGTGAAGACTTGAGAAGAGTCGAACTACTGGAGTGACATTAATTGTATTAGGTAATTAAATACCTTACAGCGCTCAGGTTACATTAAAATATACAAACTCGCATTCACTGCAAACTCCGCATATTTTTCCCCACACAGAATTTAAAACTCGGCACTTAATACCACCATGTCCATTCCCACTCCAGCAGTTCGTGCAGCCAATTCGTTTGTATGGAAATAAAATATAAAGAGGAAACTTTTACCGGAAGATAATGGCTACATATGTCATGAAAATGTCACTATTTCGTCTAAAGACAACGGGATGTAGACACATATAGATGGAAAAGGTACAGTACGGTAAAGTTCAACTTAGAACAGGTCACGATTGCCCAGAGGTCGAGCAGAGGTATAGCTGTACCCTTTCTTTAACCTCGGCCCTAGACGGGAGTGCTGATCAAAGCGATGCTAAGGCCACTTTAACCCAGAGAGAAGACAAGGTACCAGTTGCACAGGAGGTTGGTTGGGGCACAGAGCCGGTATGGACGGGTGTGGAAAATCTCTTCCCCAGCGGAATCCGATTCTCGGACCGTCCAGGCCGTAGCCAGTCCAAAATATGGATGATTTAGGCAATTTCGCAAACGAGAAGGGAGTATACTTCCATAGATACCGATAGTTCGGTTTATAACTTCTTAGTGATCATACCGTTCCGAACACACACAGTACACACATTTAAAGAGGGCAATAACAGTATAATGCCTGTAGCAACTGGGGAGGAATGACACTTTTACCAAATGGAAACTTATATATACATGCATTATACGCCATTCTGTAAGACAATATACAGTCAACAGCAAAAGGATTTTTTTACGCGAGGAGCAATGTCGACAGTGAGCCAACCTACGGAGAAGAGGCAGACGCACAACCGTTCCTGCTCAAGGAAAATTAGGACTGAATCCACAGAGGTATTATACAGGAAAGGGCTTATTATAAAAAGCAATAAAATGATTGTATAGAAGCACAGCGATAGCAATACCAACAGGCTTTGACTAGATGGTTGTGTCGTAGAATAAAATTACACATTATACTGGCATGTGCCAGGCGGGAAACAGAAAAACCACGCAAAAAATCATTCAGGATAGTCAGTCCGTCACAACCGCAGCGCTGTAATGTTTCACCATAAAGTCCCCCGCAGCCTCTTGCCATGTCTGTCTGGTATGTGCACAAGGCATTTCAATATTCACAGGCATTCTATCTGACCAGAAAGAAATACAGTGTCGTGTTTTGAACTAGGTCCATCTGGATAGGATAGCGTCCACTGACAAGCTACTGTAAATACAGTAATAAACGTCGGTGTTAAATTTGAAGCTAGAAATTCCTTGCCTAGCTCAGAAAACATTAGCTTCTCAAGTGGAAAAAGTTGAGCTTCGTTGAGCTTGTTTTTGATTAAGCCTGTATTTCAGTTTACAGAACGGATATGAAAGCAATGAAAAAAATGACATCACCGATATGCAACAAAAAATCTATTATGCACAAGTCTTCTGGCCAGCGCTTCTGAGAAACGAAGTTTTACGTCGCGTGTCCGCCTAACTTGACGGTAAAGTGTCTCATTCTACTGTCAGAGCTCGTCCTCGTAAAACCCTCCCTGGAACGACGCACAATTCTGCAAATATTGTTTCATGCTTACCGGGAAATTCTGGAGGGATATAAACCGACACTTCTATAAACAGAAGTTGTGGAAATAAATAATTCTCCTGTTCAATATTTTAGGTTAGTCCACTTTCTTCGTGAAATCAGAAGAGAGTTTAAGCAATGTACGGCTCTAAAAGTTCCGCAGATTTCCTGACACTTCGATGGCTGTTACCCACTGACATAAGCAAGACGTTATTAGTAGACTACATACTATCAAATGGTTAGATGACTATCAATAGAAACTGCCTCAGTATTTCCACAGAGTAACTAGGAATAAACACGAATAACTCAGTCGTAAGTGCTGGGATTCGAGTCGAAATTTTAACCCGGGAACCCCAGAATACGAAACAGGGGTGCGATACACTCACCACGACTTACGGTCATTTCTGTATTGAGTTCAGTGATATCAGGTACTAAAATGTAAAGCTGAAAGACTGTTTAGAGTAATCTGAAGCAGCCTTCACTGCTTTAAAAAAAAGTAGGTAGGAGGTTCGTCTAGATGTACGTATATGTTCAGGCCTCTCCAAAAAAAAAAGTACTACAAATCACAACACAAATACACTTGGCAAATCGCCTGAAAATATATGGCACAGAACTAACGAACAAAAATTCTATTTGCGACGATATTAGAAGCACACCAAATTCCAGAAATTCTTACCACAACTTCGCACAGATTACTTCCCTTCCCGTCTGTTAAATGAAAACACGAATTGAATATTAACCACTATACATTTGCATCTTGTTACATATGCGTATGAAACACTAAGAAAATAACTCACGGCAAGGGTGTTCCAGCCGGGATGCTGCGGAAGATATCTGGACCCGATGGGTAAGTGAAGACGAGAAGGCTGAAGAGAATTACATAATGATAAGCTTCACGATGCTTACACGCCAACAAATATTATTAGGGTAATCACATCAAAGGAACATGAGATTGAAAGGGCACGTGGCACGCACAGGAGAGAATGGAGACCAAAAGAAAGCCCCAGTGAAGCGAACGGGCAACGTGGAAAGATTATACTAAAAGTATCTTACAGAAACACCACTGGAGGGTGTAAATGGGATTCATCTGGCCAAGGACAGCCGTATGTGGCGGGTTATTGAGAACACGACAATGAACGTTCGGGTTCCACAAAATGAACGGAATTTCTTGATTGCGAATCTGTTATTTTCTCAAGGCCTTTGTTCCATGGAGTTGGCACTCCCACCCGTTGTCTTTACAGTGTTACATCAACATGGAGTAGAGCCTCAGCCTAATATAATACAGGCGTGTCACAGGAAATACACCAGAGCATGATTTTCCAGATGAAGATACTATGCATTATTCCATCACATGGATCATAGCTGTCCGATGTATTACGTGCTACTGAAATTCGGGCAGAATATGGTTTGTGCCTCATCACGTAGCATCTGCGGTGAAAAGCAATCTTGTTAAGAAGCTCATGGGAATACGACATCAGCCCACAGCAACCCAGTCCTTGCCAACAAGCATACCCTTCACGAGTGTTGCCCTTTAACGAGAAACATTAATCTCCACCGAAGTAACTCAACACGAGAACGCGACCGTCACAGTGCCAGCCCCAGGGCAAACACATCTAAACATGATCGTCACGCACGTAGATATTCAGAGCAGCATAATTTTGGGAATGAATGCTACCGCTCGATCCGGATTCCGTCGTTTCCTGTTTGCAATCTAAAACAAATCGCGTTAGTACATTTATGACCTTCACAGCTAAACAACAGCGAAATTTATGCGACACCTTTCAACTCGTTCAGCCTCTGTAAATCATGCGATTACTCTACTATACATAAATCAAGATAATATTAAAACAGACCGCACGGAATTGGTGTTAACTGGCTTAGGATCGTGACCAATGGCGGACCGTGGCATCGGCGGAATAAGAACCTCTAGTGTGCTACCTATAGTGTCATTTTACATAAAACATGCCATGATGCAGAAGAAATGTGAGTTGGAAAAGAAGTAGAAAAGCGATTTATTTAACTATACTGTCAAATTCTGCGATTACACAGCGCCGAATTACGTGAATGGAATGCAGTTATGGAGCATAGGTAGGATAATGCTGACTGGGGACAACCGAAGTACATGGAGAAGAGTGTACCACTGCCACTTACCCTATCATAAATCCCACATGCACTGGTCTGGGATCAAACACGAGCATCTTCGCACAACAGGCATGCGAATAATGATTTGCACCATGACATGACGATTCCATTAATCAGATCTTACAAATCATGCTATCCACAGCTTCAGGCGTAAATTCTTACCGCTAACAGGTATGAACTGCTTTTTTGTAACGACGGACTGCAATTTCGTATGTCACCATTAATCTAAATTAGAGGACACGCAGTGACTGTTAATGACAGAGCACTTACCGGTCCAGGGGTAATATAATCTCGCAAACTAACGTCACACGCGTTAATCGATCTCTGTCATACCCCAGCTGCTATATACTACAAAATGCAATAACTTTAAATACTATATATCCCAAAGGTGCCCGAAATGTCTGCTCCTTCTGTGATTTAAAGGTCCCGTATATGCATTACCTAACTACATCTCGAGAAATAACGGAAGCATTTACGTAGACTTTGTGAAGGTTACAAAATAATGAAGGCACAGGAAGGTCGCAACAGCAGACGATAGGTCCAACGTCTGCCACTTTTGTGGAGATTAAGCTCCAGGCTTTTTTTGCCTTCGGCGTCAGCTGGCATAAGCAGTCTGTGCCACACACCGGCCGCTTTACCCCCCCCCCCCCCGAAAAACAACACGGCACCCAACAAAAACGACGCCCAAACCCCTAACCCGAGACCCAAAAAAAAAA
>Ga0123352_10012094_pt1 | contig 13631 bp, 6 predicted proteins | sample TergutLab28metaG_FD_89700 | JGI IMG/M metagenome (GOLD analysis project Ga0123352, IMG submission 89700) | Labiotermes labralis P1 segment gut microbial communities from Petit-Saut dam, French Guiana - Lab288 P1 | ecosystem: Host-associated > Arthropoda: Insects > Digestive system > Gut ...
AGTAATGACCTCCTAATTATGTGCTCAGTATAGGCACCTTGTGCAAAGCACACATAAAAATACCCAACCCTTAGTTTTCAGGGGAAATTATTGTGTTCCGCGAAATTGTAATTGCTAGAGCGTAGTCCCAGAGCACTCTAGTTAAAACCTTCGTGTTATCCTGCATGTGCCTCTAGCGTGTCTTCAAGGACTTACTTGTATGTCGATAGCAGACAGCAGGCGAATGTGCGTTTCGCTTCACGGTTAGGAAATTCACTGGCGGTCCGCACTGCAGGCTTGCTGCGTGCTGCATGTTTACTGTCGCGAATATCGCTTGCACTGGGCGCAAATATAATTCTGCGCAAATCGGAACTGAGTGCACATACGCTTAACTAATTTTAATGTTTTGTTGACCGTACATCGTGATATACCGTACAGTAAGAAACAACAGGATGCACTATTTAATTTCAATTTATTTCAGTAATTAACTTCAACATGTTTCGAGCAGGCTTCATCAGGAACTACAACTATGTATGTAAGGAAACTGGTAAATGTCACGCGTTGACATATATCAATTGCTGTATATACAGAGTAGTAACTCCTGATGATTAGCAGTAAGCCTGCTCGAAACATGTAGAGGTTAATTATTGAAATGAATTGAAAGTAAATAGTGCATCCTGTTGGTTCTTATTATACGCTTGACTATATTTGTATACGCAAACGACTTCAGTCAAAATCCAAACCGCAAGGCGCTGGAACCTGATCGGACACACCATGATCGCCCAGCCGCTGATGTTATCACCCAGCAGTATTCTTCCGCCACCTTAGTCTCAGTACGCTTTCTTTGCTTCAAGGAAATGTTGATGCGAAATTTAACACTGTAATTGCTTTTTTTTTTTAATGTTTAAAATTACGTAATTCTGAAACTGATGTGTCGTGGGGTTTCTGTACCACTTGTTCCTGTACAAAAGTGTCGGTATTTGTCTTTTCTAACATACGAATTAAAGTTCAAAAACGAATTCGGTGATTAATTGGCCATCACTTCATCTTCTTATTTTGGAGGTCGCGAGTTCAAAACTCGGCTTTGACACCAACTCTCTTGACTGTGGTTTTCGTGGATGCAGTAACTTTCTAGAGTTAAATGGCGGAAGGAAAAGCAAATTACGCCACGCCCCCTGCCTTCCGCATCGCCCATTGCAGCATCTGACGCCGTGTGTTCTGAGCAGCTCAGAGCGCCGCTACATAAATAAATATTAGAATGAAAGATGCACGTTCAAGACATCTTGATCTTTGCCACGTAAATGTAGTGACTGGGCTCGCTGAAAGGAGGATCGTAGTTCGATTCCAAGCACCTAACCTCCAACCTACAGCAACCCAGGAACGAGACGACCAATGTGGTAAACAACATTATATTCGCGAACTCCTGATGATGGGCATAGTAGTGCCCCGAAACATGTTGAGCCTATAAGAAGCACAATAAAATAATAAGTGGCATCTGTTTGGTTTTTTATTCTTCAGTTATCACAATGATGCACGGTCCAACAAACATCAAATGCATAGAACTTTACCTTCACTGCTCTTCATACTTGAGTGTTTGAAGGGTGGCTTTGCGAGTGTAAGTCATACCTAGGACCGTTGCAGTGCGTGAAACATAGGTAAGCCAAGAGCTCAAAGCAAGAGCATACATTCATACTTCTCAGCGGGAGTCCTCAAGATCCATTGACATGAACCTCGTATTCAGCTGACAGCTGTTGCATACGTGAAATAATTTCTGAACTCCGTGCACGATGACGCCTCCGTCCGAACGTTTACGTCAACTGGTGTTAGTCTGAATGGGTTATATTGAAATTTGTACATACATTTCGTAACATAATTTTTTGCTGTAATAAAATTTTGGAGCCCGAAGTTAATCTAATAATATTCAACAATTCATTTTATGTTTCAAAGAAAGGAAAATGTACTGTCATTGCAAAGATAAACCAGTTATTAATATTTAGGGGGGAAAAGTTGCTGCTTATTTAAAAAAATCATATGCGACACACAAATATGTTTTGTGGGGGAAACGTAGACTTATTTACTATTAAAGAAGCAAACGACGCATATTTTACAATCATTGTCTTTTTACTAATAATATTTAAAATTTACCTCGAAAATTATAGAGATTTTTAGGAAGTTTTCACGTAAACGAGGTTAGTTATTTACATTACACAATTTTTCTTTATATGTAATTTTTTGGGGGCAGCAGTAAAATCTTTTGTCTTCCAGTTTGCTACCCAAAATTTAAAAATTAAGATATACAGAAACATAATTTTGCCTGTTGTTTTTTATGGGTGTGAAACTTTGTCGCTCACATTGAGGGAGGAACGTAGGCTGAGGGTGTTTGAGAATAGGGTGTTCAGGAGAATATTTGGACCTAAGAGGGGCGAGGTAACAGGGGAGTGGAGAAAACTACACGATGAGGAGCTTAATGATCTGTACTCCTCACCCAATATTGTGCGGGTTATAAAATCGAGAGAAATGAGATGGACGGGGCATGTAGCGCGTATGAGGGAGGGGAGAGTAGTGTACAGGGGTTTGGTGGGGAAACGTGTGGGAAGGAGACCACTGGGGAGAAAAAGGCGTAGATGGGAGGATAATATTCAGATGGGTCTTCAGGAAGTGGGATGTGGGATTATGGACTGGATTGAGCTGACTCAGGATAGGGACAGGTGGCGGGCACTTGTGAATGCGGTAATGAACCCTCGGGTTCTATAAAACGCGGGGAATTTCTTGACTAGCTGCAAACCGGTTAGTTTCTCAAGAAGGACTCGGACCACCATGCAGTTACTACTCGCATTTAAACATTTGCCTCAACGTAGAGCCATGGTTTTATCCTTGCGTAGAAGAAAAAGGCGTTAAGTGTCTGTAGCCAAGAGGTGACGGCTTGTTTCACTTTGGGGTTTGTCGCATTTCGTTTGCCAGCAAGGGGCGAAAAGAGCTGAAAATTACTCAGGGGGAGGCAGATAAGCTGTAGGGTTGGTGGTCCATAACCACCCAACCAGATCGCAGCAACCATTCTCAAGAGCCTTTTGTCTCTATTAGGCCCAGAGAGTGAATGAATGGAAGGTTCATCCATAGGAACCGTAGCTAAAGGTTGGGAGTTTTTATATTTTCCAATTTAATTTTTGACGGGATTTGTTCTAGGTAGTGTATAATACCTCAGCATCGCAGGTTATCCAACTGAATTCTTCTGCGACCATATTTTGTCTCTTCCGTCTCACTTAAATATTTCGACAGTGGCTTACCTCGGTCTACTCTTTCCAGTGTTTACCCCTCTCCTCTTTCTCATCTCCTGGGCACAAAAAATGTGACAGCAGCTTCTACGTTGCGAATCCGACGTACAGTGTTTAATTGTTTGCCGTCCAATCGGCTGGATGTATGATTCTATTGAAGTGCCAACGCAAATGCGCTTCGCCAGAACCAACTTGTTCTCCTTGCAGGAACGCAGTCACTCAGAAAGAAGCCAGCTTGTTCAAGTGACCATGAGATTTGCTTTAGCACACTGAAGAGACATAAAAGAGCTTTCGCAAGCCCATGACTGTCGTGAACACTATGCACTGACCTACAATACCTACAGTGCCTTCTGCTCAGTGGGCACTGGAGTAGCTTTCCTCTGAAGTAAAGCGCGAAACTGAACTCTCACGGCGGTTTTGTGATGAGGTTCAGAATGAGTACCGCTGTACCTCCAGTCCACATGAGCCTACGTGATGTAGACAGAGGCAACTTATTTGTGTCTTTACATGCGACTGGAAAGTTGGCGACCGCAGGATTCGCCTGTTTTGAGTGTGACGGCATTTCTAATGTTTGAACTAATGTTGTTTGTTTCAACATTTTTTCTTAGACGCAGTAAGTTTTTTTTTGAGTTGAATTGATTAAGAAAATAAGGGGGAGCGCAGTGGCGGAAGGGATACAATAGAGAAATGGAAGAACTTTACAATGAACCAAACACAGTTAACGTAATAACGTCCAGTAGACTGGGGTGGGCGGGCCGTTTTGTGCGAATAGATGAAAAGGATTTACCTAAGAAGATACTGTGGACAAACCCTGGAAGTAACCGAGGATGTGACCGACCGAAATGAAGATGAATTGACGGGGTGGAGGAAGACACAAGGAAAATGGGTTGTAGAAATTTGGTGGACGGTTGCCGAGGATAGAGGACGCTAGCGACACCGAGGGCTGTAGAGCCGATGATGATGGTGAAGACGATGATGCAGAGAACTCTAACGCGCAACTTCTAAAAGGAATTTCAGACAGACAGAATTAAGTGCGTATTAATGAACAGGTATTTCAATTGCTTTTGGTGGTGATTATGTTTATGATAACAAACATAAACTGTAAAGATCCTGTAGAAATAAAATATTTTTTTTTATTTCAACTAAGTAATGCACCAACATATATCACAACACTGTCTCTTTATATAATGTTCACTCCTACGTGTTTCGACATTTCTGTGTCATCCTCAGGGAGTTTCAAAAAATTGTGCCTCGCTAAGTTACAAAATTTTTTAAAATTAAGGATGTTAAAATTAAAATTCCATAAAATTATTACATTAAAATATATTAAAATATTATTTGGTCGTCGCTGAGTGACACAATAAATTCTGTGTGACGTCATAATACCTTGTGCAAGCAGTGTGTTTTTTGTGGCTGCGTGTACAGTCCCTTGTTGCTACTGTTAGTGTGCTGGTCTGTCGTGTACTGAGTCGCGATGGGTGTCGGGTTATGTGACATGTTGTCTTGTTATTAATTGTTAGTTAGTTGGCTCAAATAATAATAATAAAGTCCGTCGTTCCTTCTAGGAACATAGGTTGTCTATAAGTCCTTTCCACTTCTGTCTATCGGCTGCTAAGAACCTTAGTTCATTCCAGCTTCTACCCGCTTCCTTGATTACCGATCTTCTCCAGCTGTTTCTCGGTCTTCCTCTCTTCCTGTTTCCCAGAGTGTTCCAGAGTAGGGCAGCCTTTGGTATCTCTCCATCCTCTTTTCTTAATGTGTGACCAATCCGTTTGAATTTTCTTTTTAGTTGGCTCAAATAAAAACAATAAATAGATGCACCGTACTAGCATAGAAATAAAAAGGAATTTGTTATATTTGTACATCAGACTGTGGTATATGCGCCTTACGTAGGTCGTGTTCGCTTCTTGACGAATCTTGTAAGCCAGACGATTAGCGTTTTACACGAATCCCAGCAATAGCACCAAAATCGAGTGTGCCATGACCTGAGAACATGTTCGTGCATTACAGAAAAGCGGGTTTGTTCTTAATATCGTCCGATGTAAATAAATATAGGAATTCCCAGGCAATTATTATAAGCATTACCAGCACCAGATTCCCAGCAAATTCATTCACCTGTTCTTGATTCGTGGTATCCATATATTCACATACGCGTATATGTATACGTACATATGTGCTTACATATATTCATACATACATCCATACATAATTTAAAGTTGATTCATTCCCGTTATGCTGTTGACAGAATAGTGATACCTCGGCTAACGAGTGACCCTGCTAACGAATTTTTCGGCTAGCGAAGATTTTTTTCGCTGTTTTTCGGACTCGGCTAACGAATATGGTTTCGGCTAACGAATGTTTTAGTGGATGCGCGCGCTAACATAAAGCAGCAGACATGAACGGTCGGGCCATTCCAGGAGCTTATATTTTCCGTCTGTATGCGTGTTTCGGCTAACGAAGATTTCGGGTAACGAATGTGATTCCGGAACGAATTATCTTCTTTAGCCGAGGTATCACAGTATTCCCTATTATACAGTCATAACCAACAGCACATGTACAGTACGTATAATAGGCAACAAGTTGCGGCACATTATAAGCCATCATCAGGCTTACCCTTTTAAGAACCATTCGACTAAAACTTACGATTGCAGTTAGGGGAGATAGCTCTTGCTTTACAAAGTACCTCATAGGATTATATTTAAAAACACTTTTAGTATAAAGTACAAGAAAATTATTATTTACACAAATATACTATAGGGGTAATGTGTAAAATTGTTTGTATAAGAAACATGACGTACTTTGAAAGGGAAAAGACCATTTTACTGACAGAAGATGCAAATTCTATTGAATGGCTACTAAAAGAGAAGGCCAAATTATGGCCAGTAATATGCCGAAACGTGTAGCCTAATCGACTTATATATGATGTTGTGTAGGAATGTATGTTGGGAAAAATATATATTTGTACATACATACATAAGTATACACATACATACATGCGTACATACATACATTACACATACATAACACATACATACGTACATACATACATATATTATACATACATAATACATACATACATACGTACATACATACATACGTACATACATACATGCATACATACATACATACATATATACATACATACGTACATACATACATATATACATACATACATACAAACATAATCCAAATATACACAGACAAGCACACGGTTAGAACAATGTTATGATAGCAGTGGTACAAACCCCATATAACCTCTCTACAAACAAACGTTTGCTATTTCCGCAATAACAACTGTTAAGCTGAGTGACTATTCCAAGACCCTCCAGGTCACGAATCCTCTCTGTCACATACACTGTGTGAAACCTTACATCAAATTTGTAATGTGCCTGCAAGCGCCGTGTCAAGCTGCATCTTCTTCGTCACCGGAGTGAGACGGGTAGTATATATATAAACTCCGAAAATATACAGTTGCTCTTAGATTAAAATTAAATTAAATTCCGAGAAGTGTAGGGCACATGGGAAAGAATGCAGCACAATATAAATTGGTCTTAAGACCCGAAGTTGAAATGTTACGCTAGTCTTTAAATAGACTTTCAGCTGGTAGTTCATTTCAATTTTGCGTTTCCATGGCAATGTGCGATTTGTATTGTTAAAAAGTCACAAGTAGTAAGCTTTAACTTTTGGCACGTGTCAGGGCAGTTGTCCTGCAATCATTTTCACAAGAACGCCATAAATTATATCAAATATCTCGTGTCCAACACACAGCGATTTAAATCAGCGCCCCGCCGTTTTCTCTTCACCACCCTGTTAATTTTGTTTCACAGTTACCCTGATGTAAGACGACGTTCAAGTGAATAACTGAAGAATAAAAACCTACTAGATGCCACTTATTATTTTATTGTACTTCTTGTAGGCTAAAATGGGTGCCGGGTCTTTCCCGGGGGTAAAGTGCGGCCGGGGCGTACTGCTGACCACTCACCCCCTTCTAGTGCCGCGGTCATGGAAGAGTAGAGCTATACCTCTACCCACCCTCTGGGCCGCACCAGGCCTGTAACGGGATCACTTTACTTTCTACTTCTTATAGGCTCAACATGTTTCGGGCACTACTATACCCATCATCAGGAGCTCGCGAATATAATGTTGATTACCACATTGGTCTTGGTACTTGGTTTGCTGTAGGTTGGAGGTTAGATGCAGGTAGGTTGGAGTGGTGTCCGGACTGCAGCCCGGACATTAATCCAGCCTAACCGCACGTAACTTCCAACCAATAGCAACACAAGAAAGAAACGACCAATGTGGTAATCAACATTTTATTCGCGAGCTCCTGATGATGGGCATAGTAGTGCCCGAAACATGTTGAGCCTTTAAGAAGCGCAACAAAATAATAAGTGACATCTAGTTGGTTTTTTATTCTTCAGTTATCACAATGATGTACGGTCCAACAAATATCAAGTTCAAATGAATGTTGTGGCAGAATTAACAGTACTGCTAACTTCGTATCTCGGAGATCCCGATTTAGAATTCCGGCCAGGTAAAAGCGCAAAACAGGTAAAGTTGTTCCTGTACACAATACGAAGGCATATGGGGAGCAGAAGTAGGGCTCCACTCATTCTTAAATTCGACACTAGGTGAAGTTGAGTGTTTAAAACCCTGGCTTCCTTACTCCTAAGGGAGTAATGAGGTGCGTAATGAATACGCAGCTGGGTGGATCTCAGCTGGTCTGTACGCATTGGTACAGAGAAAAATCACTTGCCGATGCCGGAATTCGAAGCCCGGAACGTTCAGCCCATGGCCTAATTACTAGACCGATTACGTTAAAATTTCCGTTTTGACAAGATTTTATTTATTTTATCGTGTAAATAAAGCCAACTTGATGAACAATTTTTCTTGGTATGTTTATTTCTTTTCTCTACATGTTTCGGGCGACTATGTGCGCATCATCGGGAGAAATAACTGTATCTATGCGACGCTTGGTATTTGTGGATGGCTGTCTGATATGCAGGGTGCACCATGCCTACCAGACAGTCATCCGTACAGTGTGACAAGTACCAAGCGTCGCATACAAACAGCTATTTCTCCTGATAATGGGCACATAGTCGCCCGAAACATGTAGAGAAAAGAAATAAACGTACGAAAAAAAATTGTGCACCAAGTTGGCTTTATTTACGCGATTACACAGGAATGCACGGTCAACGAAACATAATATTTGTTTTCTTGGTTCCCTGCAGGGAAGTGCACAGATGGCCCTTTCAAGCAAACCATGGCCTTTCCTGCGTTATTCATATACATCCAGCGGTGCATTTAAAAATTCTCAGATAAATAACCAAAGATCAATCAACCTTCAATCAACTAATCACGATAGTTTCCAGTTGCCGCTCAACAGAACAGTACAACAGCCATTAAAACTGCTTGTTGAAATAACTTCCTTGAACTTAAAGTTCGATAGTAGCAAGGACGCTGCATGTTCTAACCCTATCGATCGCCCTGTTCACATTATCTTATGCCCCCAATTCAAGTTGCTCTTTCTCATCGTCAATTTTGTACGTGGAGGCACTGCTTTCCATACTTCTGGGCTGTATGGTTTTCAGAAAATTCCGTGTAACATAATCCTCTTTTATAAGCCAGCAGTAGCTCAGCTATTCAAGATATTCCCATTCTTTTTCTTAACCTTTTGGCGCCGGAATTATTTTTTTAATTTTAGCACACCTGTATATAAAATGTGAATAATAAAGGAACCAAATACGTTAGAATTATGAAACAAACTGCATTTTGAAGAGGAAAAAACGGAGAATATATATCATGTTTAAAATATTCAGTACCTATATTTGTTGAATAAATATATAAAATGCAACTTTAGAGGTTAGCTGTGCGGTACGACCACTATAGTTAACATTAGGCGTCAAAAGGTTAATTAAAAACCTCCATTCCTTACCGTATTCCCAGCAGCCCACCAAACAGCATTTACCTGAGCCAGATCAAACAAATCCAAACTATCAAGTCCCTGTTTCCTTGCAATACATTTTAGTATTATCTTCCTATCTATATTTACGTCTTCCAGATTTTCAGACTGAAATTTTGTCTATATTGCTAATTTTTCTCGTGCATGCTGCTTTACCCTTATGTGGCGTTCGGCGAAGAATACCAGTTGCGACGCCCTCGTCACGAGGTTTTCCCGCATTTTACAGCTCACTGCTGGAGCTGTGTGGCAGTACTGCATTCCATTCGAGAAGTTACATCTCCTTACCCTTTCAAGAAGTCCAGTTAAAGAGTGGGTGAAGTACTGTAATCTAAGGCACTGGTGCAGAAGTTCACTCTACGTACATGAAGGAGAAAGATTGCATAGTTCAGACACATGTTTCAGGTTTTTATCTCCACAGGAAAACGTAGTAAAATATACTTATCGCAGGCTTTAGGATTACACTGTTGCCATAATAACTGAATTGAAATTTCAGTCAACGCGTTAAATGTTCAATAGGTGGGTACTCTTTGTCTATCATTCCGCGTAATCCATTTCTGAAAAAGCTAAATTAATTTCTATAAAATTTTTCAGCGGAGAATCTGTACTACAAAAGTGCAGGTAGAATTTCAGGATAATTCACAGCGTCGCAATAGGATTTCAATATGCCTTTTTTTTTCTAAATAGGGCTTCTCATAAAGAACTGATGCATTACATAAATATAAAACCATTAATAAGTACAATCGTATGCGACACATTTATCAGCCTGCATGTCTCTGCTAGCCCTGTTAAAACATATCCTGTTCGTTTCGCAGTGCCAATACCAGATTTTGCCTTTCGATGTGATCTGCAGGTTATTTTGTTGGCATCCCTGCCCAACAGTACACATTGTTATAACACATATTTATGTTTTCCTTCTCTTTCTCGCTCTTTCTCCTGCTCCTGTTTCTCGTTTTGTTTCTTCCCTCTCTTCCAATCTGACATTTTCCAAGAAGTTTGACCACTTGAGTTTTAGATCATTCCATTTCAGTAATCGTCACTGCCAGAGTTGTGTGGAAAATACGTAAGCCTACCCTGTAGGTGCACATTCGGTTATTCCTTAATACATAATGTCCGTGACATCTGAGATGATAAATTAAATATCAATTTTGCAACTATTAAAAAAAAACTATCGTACATCGGGTCTGGAATAGTTTAGAATTTCTGCAAGAGCTGTCTTTAGCTTTCAGCAATGCGGACGGGAAGTTTTAATGATCACATCATTATTCGTTAAGGCACTGCACTGCCTGGTGCCGGTTCGCCTGGCCTGGGGTCACAGACCGCTGTGAACCAAGGGACCATAAAGCGATTCTCTTCTCCCAGCTTTGCATGTGCAGCGGAAAATACGAGATAACCCCCGTTCATTGCACAGACCACGCAATACGAACTGTCTTGGTTCCCTAACCCGGTGAGTGGTCTTCCAACATTTCCAGCGATTTGAGTACTAGCGTATTCAAAACGTCGGGAGTTCGATCTTCATCCTAGCCTACATTAGTACAATATATTCAGTAGTGAATTAGTTACTATCACAGGATGTGTAAGACTTTCTTATAGCAAATAAACAATTTTATTATATGCTTTTATTGGAACATATTCTAGGTAGGTAGGTCCCCCCCCCCCTTTTTGTAGACCATGAAGGCCCTTAGGGTGAGTAGAGGTATAGCTCTACTCTTTCTAGGACCTCGGCATTAGATGGGGTGGGGGATCAGCCCCAAGCCTCGGCCGCCTGTACCCCCGGGAAAGATCCTGTACCCATTTTACAGGAGGCTGGGTGGGCCCCGGGGCCGGTCTGGACTGGCGGAAAAGTTCGTCCCCACCGGGATTCGATCCCGGACTGTCCAGCCCGTAGTCAGTCGCTATACTGACTGAGCTACCCGGCCCACATGAAATATATTCTAAATCGCAGTAATTAAACCCAATACAATAGGCTGGATTCAGAGGAAAAAGGTAATTGTCTAAAATTAAACTCTACTATGTTGTGGGTGCTTGATAATAGGCCAAGAGGGCCAACATATAGGAGATTAATTTTAAAAAATTCAGGGTTTCTCCCAAAACAGCGATATTTTGTTAGTTTTAATTCCTTTGATATAAGAGTTGGTGATGTGTATTGGAACATCATGATTTTCCAAGCCTGCTTTATGCTTGGCCTACAGTCAGGTAACTAGCTTACAATGACCACTTCGTTATCCATAAGCATAAGCTACGATGTATGTAGAGGGAGGGCTTTGTAAATTGAAAAGTGTGAAGTTGTGATGCTGCCTGAATTGGCTCAGCGTGGGATCTAGTGTCGGTATTTTGATAAAAATGTGAGGAATTATAAATTGAAGGAATTTATTTAGCAGCGTAGAAATTTACCTCCACTTTTCCTATGCCCTTCTTAGCGCGTTGCTTAATCTAAAGAAGAAATTTCATTTGCAGAGTACAAAGAAATTATTAGGATGCTAAACTGCACAATATTTCAAAGGAAGTATTTATTCCCGCTTCAAGTGGAATGCTTTATTGAAGGGAAAACACAAGTACTTATAGGTTGAAGAAATCCAACGAGATGCAACAGTATGCAGATATTTATTTACTGCTAAATTACTCTACATGTTTCGGGCGTCCATCGCGCCCATCATCAGGAGTACATAAAACTGTAGTTGCAACGTCTGGTACAGATCATACTATCTGGGGAGCAAGCTTCCTCAAACACCTATAGGTGTGATGATACCAGAGGCTGTGTAATGCAATTGTGTCCTCCTGATGATGAGCACATGTGCTCGAAACATGTAGAGGCATGAAATAAACTTATTGTAAAACAAACATTTTGTGCATCAAGTTGGTTAAATGCTGATATAAATATTAGTTTCTCTTTTTGTTTAAATCTCGCGTAATTTATATCAGATCCCATCCTTAATGACCGTGTTTAACGATGATTCATATGCGTAACATGAAAATTACTGCAGTACAGTGTATATTAGCTCTTGTTTAACATACCCTTCATACTAGCTGCTTCCGACGGGACCATTTCACTTGTTATTCGTAGGATATGTACAGTTCTTCAGTGAGGCAAATTTTGTACAAATCGAAGGTAACGAGCACTGTGACGCAAATAAATAATACTTGAACGAAAAGAGTATTTTTGAAAATAGAAATGCTGAAGAGAGGTTTCCACTGTTTCAGCATGTGTATAATATTTCTGTATTTTGCACCACTAAATAATTGCAAACTACTTTCCAAAAATTTTTCTGGAATAGTACTGTGTCATTCCTATACAATCACTGCAGTTGATGCAGTGCCAGTAACTTCTAAACCGAATGAAACAGCAGTGAATAAACTGTGGGCCAAGACACTTGTCTGACTTGTTCATTGCTATAAACACTCAAGCTGAAATTATGTTCCGGTTACTGGCTATTTTAAAAATTAGTTAAATGGCTGATTTGCTTTCTGGAATTTTTACAACTCCTAAATGGGAGCTGTCAATGGATGATATTAAGTTTGGCACTTACCGCTATTGCCTTATGGAAACATAAGTTTGGAGAAGTAAGTCTTACTTTAACGTTCATGGGGACGTGCATCGTAATATATTCCTAGAGTGAAACCAACCAGATGCCATCAACGTATTAAATTTATTTTATTTGGAATGACACTGCACATGTTACGGACGGTCTTTCCGTCCATCACCAGGAGTTCAAGACTGCACATACAGCAACAGGCGTATGTCAAACAGATACTGCTCTCTGCTTGCTAGCGGGTACTCGCTAGCAAGCTAAAAGTGTTTATTTTCCTATAAATATTTAGTTATCTCTCCTCGTTATATGGCTATTCAGTTTTCTATTTTTCTTGTGTTATTTTGATCAAAGGTTTGTGCCAGCCAACTTTGGTTAAGATTTCGAGTATCAAATATAACGCAAAATCATTCAGTTGTTTTCAGTTGTTACACACGGCCAGATAGACAGAGGAAATGAGTGGATTCTGGTGATGATGGTGCCTACTGCTGTTACGTAACAAGAACACAAAATGTCCGCAGTATTTACAGTGCACCTTACACAATGTCGTCGCTCATAGGCTAAAATGTTTTTACCTTACTTGTGTAAACACATCTGTCAAAAGAGCGCAGCTGTGTTGTGCAATTTGAACACTTCGCTTGGTTTATCCGGTGTTTACATAGAATATGTATCCACATATCTCTTCCTTCCTCACTTGCACGAGTGATATTCAGAACATTACATTACAAACAAGAATTTTATGTTTTGTTGACCGTGCATCTCGATATAGTTGTGTAAAGAAAAACCAACTTGATGCACAACTTATTCTTACTATATTTCATCAACCTTGACATGTTTCGGGGGTATCTAGGTCCATCATCAGGAGGTACAACCGCATGTATACAACAATTGGTA
>Ga0123352_10012095_pt1 | contig 13630 bp, 7 predicted proteins | sample TergutLab28metaG_FD_89700 | JGI IMG/M metagenome (GOLD analysis project Ga0123352, IMG submission 89700) | Labiotermes labralis P1 segment gut microbial communities from Petit-Saut dam, French Guiana - Lab288 P1 | ecosystem: Host-associated > Arthropoda: Insects > Digestive system > Gut ...
AAAGTTACGTACTGTCCTTCAAGTGATGCCCGATGATGCCGTAAAGTTACGTACTGTCCTTCAAGTGATGCCCGATGGTGCCGTAAAGTTACGTACTGTCCTTTAAGTGATGCCCGATGGTGCCGTAAAGTTACGTACTGTCCTTCAAGTGATGCCCGATGATGCCGTATGGAGTCACAACATTTTGCACCTTCACAATGAAGGCACAATTTTCACAGAACGTCTTCGTGCGTTCACACATTAACAAATCACATCTATACTTTACTTTGGGCCGGAAATAACAATTCTGTCTGACTGTTATTCCTCCAAATATCGTTCCCAACTAACGCGACACACCACCGTCACAGGCACATGCCGCTCCGCCTACAAAAGTCTCAAGAACTGGCCTCTTTGTTCATACGTTGGGTGACGTCAGCATAGCCAGCCGAGCGCAGAAAAGTCAGCGCAGTGTGCTAAGATGACTACTGCAATTATTCAGCAAACGACATGCATATTAAGGACAGATGAAAAGATGACGCCACATGGCATAACTGGGCTGGAAAGAGTTAATCAATCCCACAAAATTTGACGATGCTGTTTCACGCAGGTGCTTTTTGTGTGAAATTACATGAGAATGCTGATAGTGGCAAATGGATAAGACGTTTCGAGGAGGAAGACCTTCATATGATCTAAGATCACTGAGTGGTTTATCTTGGTACACCGAGTAAAGAATAGCCAATTCACGAAACAGTCCTTAAGACCATAATCGGATAAGCAGTTTGTGACTCCACATAACGCTGCAAGAAATTTTGTGCACAGTATTATGGGGCACAATTATTTTTTTTCGGTGTTAGGTTTAAATGGCGTCCCCTATCCAAGATTCTGTGCAATTAACCCTTTAAACGCCTAGTTAAATCCCATCTGTCATTTGCTAGCATTATTCGGAGCTCACCATATTCTCCACGTTAGCGGGTAAAGGGTTAAATGCTGTATCCTGCGTTGTCCCGGTGGGGAACCTATCGCGAATATTGATCCAGGAGGGACGGAGCTCGAAACTCAAGTGAAGACGGGAAGTTGGGCAGGCTGCACACACTCGCAATAATACCCACGTCAAGTGCACTGGAGTTAATTGTGCATAAACAGTGAATAATGCTGTTACAAGTGAACCGTATTGCGTTCAGTTCTCGGGACTGTGGGTCTCTTCACTACCGTTAAAACTCACAGATCGTCTAGCTCAATGTTTCTAAACTTTTGTGAGACCGCGAGCCGGTATATTCTTTCTTCATAAGAGGAGGGCCCGGTCCCAACAAATTTACTCGTAAACACATTTCCAATTTTTTTTCAGTTAATTCATAAAACTAACATAAGTATTAATAATTAATTATGGCGTAATCATAAAGAGTATTAGTACACTTATGTATACGGTGTGGCATGTTGACAAATATGAAATTACATTTAAATTATTTATCAATCCCTGAACGAATGAAATATTGTAGCATATTGTAGTTTCCTCAGGCCAGCATCATTAAATTAATTTGTGCTGATTTTCATTGATATATCCCATTCATATCACCAAAAATTTATAATATTATTCAGTGTAAAATTGATTATTGCATTATTGAATTGGGTTTAATGATGTTGGTTTTAAAAAAAAGGTAGTGAGAAAAATATTTATGCATTGTAACTCACCATAGAAGTCAGCTGAGCAGGGGAAGCAGCAGAAGAATGTCAACTTGTCGGCTAAACACTTATTATCACACACACACACACACCATATATTTGTATATGCAAAGTATGTAATTTAAAAAATACAAATGTATGAATCTAAACACCAGTTCCGACACTAATTAATATTTTTAATTTAAAAGTGTAGCACTTTAACACAACAATTATGTTACTGAATTGTTAAACTTGGTTTCTTTTATTACACCTGAGATTTGAAGATTTTAATTAGGCTAGTGAGATTTTTGTTGCTGTTTTCTGTCCGTTAGCTTAATAATTCTGTGATGAATTGAGGTGACAGCCAAACGGAGACAGAAAGTTGCAGGCGGTTCCTCTGTTTCGTTTTAAGCACAGTCATCGCTGAAAATGCAGTTTCACAAAGATATGTGGCGGAAAAACAAAGAAGAAATCTCATTGCTATTTCATGTAAATTTGGATATTAATTTTTCATTCTTATCTAGAATTTCGAATTACTCATAGAATTTAAAGTAGGTTCCAGCTCTTTGTCTGATGATAATTCAGTAAGTTGAAGAGTTTCTTCATGGGAAAGGGCTGTCTCTGTGTTCAACAGAACGTTCACAATCCACGTATTTTGCCTCCGGAGATCCTCATGTTCAGTATAAAACAACATCAACATCAACATCTTCAAGTGAGCTGCAGTAATTCTGAAACTGAATTCTGTGAATAGAAATCATCTGCTTCCATAGTATAAGCTGAGTAGGACTGAAATATTCCATTGCTTCATTCTGCAATCATATTAAGCCAGAGTCTGAGTTTCTTTTTGAATGATTTGATCTTGTTCTAAGCATTAAATATTGTTGTATCTGGACCTTGAATTTTTAAATTCAACTAGTTTATGTAAGAAAATATTTCGCTGAGATATGCCAGCCTGGCTACCCATTTCTTATCCTGGAAATAAGTGCGTCAAGTCACGTTTCTTATCAATTAGAAACATCTCAACGTCCTTTCGGAGTTAATATAACCTCTCGAGAACTTCACTGTGGGACAGCCAACGAACTTCCGAATGAAAAAAAAAAGATTGTGATGATCAGAGCCCGTTTAATTGCCCAGTGCTTTTAACAGCCTTGTATTTAAAGCACCGTTTTTATATAATTAATAATTTTAACAGATTAAGACAGGACTTCGTTAAGCTCAGGTGCCATTTTTTTGGAGGCCAGGTTTTTCCTATGAATGTTGCACTGCTTTGACAATAAGTTATTACCTGCCATATCATTAATTTTAGTGACTAAACCTGAATTTCTACCTGTAAGACTGGCAGCGCCGTCAGTACAAACTCCAACGCAATTTTTCCATTCGAAACCTCTCTCTTCAATGAAACCATTTAAAACTTTGAAAATTTCACTGCTGGTAGTGTGCGCAGGTAATTCAGAAACATTTCAAATGTCACCGTCGTAATGGCCAATATATCGTGCATACGTAAGCAAAATGCTGCTGTTCTGAATTTCTGTAGATTCGTCCAGTTGTAATGCAAATAATTTCAATGTTTTAATTTTCTCAATGAGTTGAGTTTCTGTACCTTCTGCCACATCAGATATCCGCTTTTCAACTGTATCGTTCGACAATGGGATGTCTTTCATTTCACTTGCCGCAGACTGGACTAATAATTCATTACAAGCAGCAATCAAAGAAGGCTTAATGAGTTATTCGCCAATGGAATACGGTTTTTTACATTTAGCTATCTATATTGATACTAAATAGGATGCCGTCAGAAGTGAAGTGTCAGTGGTTGAAGCTTGGGAAATAATTGTCTTTTCTATTTTAAGTGCAACTCTTTTACCCATAAAAAATTCAATGTGTTTGTTAACTAGAAGAGAATGTTTTGAGTTGAGATGTCGGATAAGTCGCGTTGGCTTCATACCTTCATTTCTCAGAACAGCAGCACAAATGACACCTTTAGGTCGTGGCAATTGATCAGTGTCAGGACATTGTGTGAAACAAAATTTTAAAAAGCTGTCCATGCACTTACGAGTGAATGCAGACTTTTTCTTCTGTGTGCTGGTAGTTTTCCCCTCCTTGTGTACATCTTGGAGATCGCTCTGTAGGCTTGAGGTGGATGAATCATTATTTGTTGCTTCACAAACACTTTCATTACGAGATATCTTGACACCAAAATCAAACAAAGTCCCTTGTCTCTTATTCTTATTAAAATTTAAATCTGTAGGCCTAATAAATTTAAAAAATCACGGCACTCGGATTTCGAAACAAGCACTTGCACAGTGCAGTGCGAACTTGCGAAGAAACAGTATTTAGTATTACTAGGCTTGAGAACCGGATCAGACTGCCTTGATCTTCAATTTCAGTGGAAAATTTTCTTTATACTTTCTTGTTAATTGGTCACTAACATTTGCATCGCATATGTTATTTCGTTCAGTTTTGAGAACATAGGATACGCTGCCCACTGTTGTAATCGGCTTGCAGGCAATTTTTATGGCCAGTCATAAACAGCGGTATTCTCTTTCCCGAATTTTGAAATATTTCGATGTCTGAAAATTCCCGATCATTCATGAATACTTCCATGTTTAAGAATATGAGGCTTGGTCACTGACATTTACTACACAGATGTTATTTAAGCGTTCTTTTCGACACATTCACGAATATTATTCTCTTCATAACATTTCCACTATAAAATATTAATTAATGAAAAATGCTTAGAAAACTAAAATGACAAATTCCAGGAGAACCGCTCGCGGCCCGGTATAGTTGATACTAGGGCCCGGGCCGCGGCCCGGCGGTTGAGAAACACCTGTCTAACTTCATTCATACCTGCTCGTCGCCATTCCAGATACTTATGCAGACTACAACTGGAGCACAAGGCATTTACTCTTGTACTCGTGACCCCACACACTGCTCGCGCGATAAACATTTAGCGCGACCAGATATAAACAAAAAGACAAGGAACGAAACTACCTTCCTCGCATGCCTGGTCTGCTTACTAAGAAATAAAAGTGTAAACAAATAATATGAGTTACATAAAGGCGAGCACTCAGCACAATGAAATAAGCGTATGACTGACATAGAGTACATACAGTGCATACAGTACATACCACAATCCTGCCGAAAAAAAACAGCGTCTATCAAACACACAGCAACAGTATCCATCAACTGTACAACAGTACAACAGTATCCATCAACTGTACAACAGTAAAACAGTATCCATCGACTATACAACATACATAGACAAACGGCGGAAGGAGGTTAATTTTTTGTTTCTTGCATTTGAAATCTCATTCGTCTCACTTCACTTGAAAATAAATAAGACCAAATGGCCTCTAGACGGCGTGTTGCCAGTAGCATATTGACACAGACAGCAGTGGATGTTCCTGTCTGCACTCTGCAGTCATCTACCAAATTGTGCAGCATACATGTGGGTTTCGAGGAGACAGTGACGCAAGTTCAGGCTAATTACTGCATTAGGGCACCGATGAACATTATGGAAAAATGACAGAGAGGGTGTTAGACATTTTGATATGCAGCTAACTGATCCCATGTTTGAAGCACTTTAAGTATGGGTGAGTGCCACACCCTCAAAATTTGGAACTTGGCCCAGTAATTGTGTTTTCTCGTACGTCATTGCCATTTATAACGACTTGTAAAGACGTTGCGGAAGTTATATATCGCCTAATGGGAAGGCGGTTATGGTCCACGAGCTTTCGGGTGGGAATGCATATCGTGGCCTACTTAAAAGTGATAACACCGCAACAGCCTGGAGATAATAACGATATAAAACACTGCAGACGGTAATTTACATGACTTATAACATGAGACTCAGATTCTTACGGCGACTCCCCATGGGAAATTCAGATGATTGAAGATTTTTCGAATGAAGAAAGGCCAGCTACTTTGTTCCTTACTTTCCTACTGTGGTGCAGAAAAAGTTTCTCAGATTCCTACAGTTCCCGAACTACAAGGTTTCTGGGGTGTCAGCAGAATCTCATGTAGGACCCGCTTCTGCCTCTTCCATGAGCGAATGCACCATCCCGGTTGCGAGCTGCCATGGTGTCCAGCGAGCTCTGATCAATTGTATAATGCCGGAGAAGACCGTACTGACTCCAACGGACAACTGAAACCAGCAGGAGGGTCTGCTGGACAACCCGCACAAGGCAAGACAGCAAGAAGAAGAGACAGATGTCACCTTGAGAAACGTGGCCCATGGTGGACGTTGCAAAATAAGCGTTTACCAGGTTTGCGTGCAATTAGTTTGCTGAAGACGTGCGACCGCCGGTAACTGTCAGGTTCCTGAAAGGACCCAACAAGACCGTAAATATATTGTCAAAAACAAAAAGGACAGCTGTTCCGGTCCTACCAGCTTCGCCGATATCAGGGTCCATCTACTGAAGGGTTAGGTAGATTTCGGTTTCAAGCAACCTTGACCCAGTTAGAGAATTTGTACCCATCTGGAAGACCCGATTATTGTGATACTGCCGAAGGACCTTGCTGCGTTCGTGGACCACAGGGCTGTATTTTCCTCCACAAATCCTTATTTTCTCAGAACACTGTGCTACAACAGTGACAAAGGATTCATTTTCCATTTTGTTGTGGGTCTTCCTTAGATTTACAAGGAAGGGTTCTTTTCCATTGTTTTATCAGTAAGGGTAAATTTCGCAGTTATAACAAGATGTATCTCGTGCTTCTCTTTCTTTACTACATCCCACTCATTTTATCCACTTGTATGTACTGTCTCGTATATTTGTATCTTTTTTTGTTTGTCTCTAGGCCTTATACTTACTCTCAGAAGCAAGACGTCGCCAAACGTTTTCTAACTACAGTGCATCACTTGACACAAGCTGGTATTTTCAAAAGTTAACATGACTGAGTTTCGATTCTGTCACCTCCTGATTGTGGATACCGCCATAAAGAGCACATTAAAGAAGTTATTGTTTTTATTCATTGTAAGATGTACATGATCAATTTTAATAACTCATAATTTCTTCTATCTATATATTCTGCAGTGATGATATTCCATCATATTCACCCACTATAATGCTATATATTTTTTTTTACAATCCGAACTACCAGCATGCCACATTAATCTAAGGTGTATTTGCAAAAGTCATGAAGTTTCTCACGCAGTGTTATCAAGTGTTATTTGAAGTTCTCTTTTCCTGAAAACAATAAACTTACTGCCAGCACTCTTTTGTCGCATTATTCCTGTTATTAATGCTGACTGCCTGATCTTGGAATATTTCTGTATTTCCATTACGTCATTTAACATACTTATAGAACTCTTTCCAGCATCTAACTTCGTTTTGTAAGACCGGACGTAAAAATGTTTTCTGAGCCTCCTTCTTTGCTACCAGTAACTCCTTGGATAATCGTTTCAGTCCCTCTGGGTTAGGCTGCCCAGATTTTCTCTTATTGTGCATTTTCCCCACCTTTACCTCTGGCTGTTTTACTTCCTTATTATAGAATTCAGGGTCTGGATTTTTACTCAGAATTTTTTTGAGGTGCGTAACGTTTGCTACCCTCGAAAATTATATCCTTATAACTTTTCCATATCTCCTCTACACAACTGCCATCTGCCATTTCCAGCCCACTTTATGTGCAATTATTTTAGAAAATCCTGCCGTTTTTAAATAATGAAAAAATATGGTAAAGCTAGACAGGCCACAGAAGGAAAAAATAGGGCGCAGAAATAGTGCAATGTGCAAGGCAAGAATTTAGAAACACAAATTATTTAATACTTAATGTATTTCCACTGCAACAATCGTTAAGCGAACGCGCCTTAATATTACGTGTATACGTAAGTTGCCTGTCTTGCTAAGTGTCAAACCCAGCGGTGTATAATGTCGACACTGGCCCTTGGAGGATTAATCAAAATCTGTAGGAAGAGGGAGGCAGCACTTTCCTCCGAAACGATTGAAACACTGGTTCACTGCATGGTATAAAAACCCGGAAGACCTTTGTTTCGAGAGAACATTTTTTCAATCATGCTATCTTATAAATAAAAAAGAAGCTAAAGATCTACATTCAGTAGTCCGAGTACAAACTTTTGTTTATAATTTAAAAAACTTTTCTTGAAAGTAATATATTTGTGGCAGTATTGAACCTTAACATAAAAAAATCAAAGTACAAGCGGTTTATTGCTAGTCTGGAATAAAAATCTTGATATTTGCTTATAGGAAAAATCCATAAAGAAAAAGAAACCTGACAGCTGACACGCAGTCTATGACGGAGCACATTCCTACACGTTTGACGACGATAGACACTGAATTACGGCGCTTGGTGATTCGGTAAGGGAAATTATTTGTCTGATATTCCACTCCGGAGATGATCTCTCTTACGACTCAGTACTGGTGCAGATACGAATTGTCTTTGGTCACGCTATAACTGCAGACATAAAAAGGAAAATGAGTTATATACCGTAATTTATGTAGTCACTCTCTGCAGCAGAAATACTGTACATTTTAAAACAGACACAAGAAATGCACTTATGGTTGAGAACAACTGGTGATCTTAAATGTACAAGAAAGTGCTAGAGAGCGCCGTGTGGTAAACGCAAAAAGTTGCTACTTTCTGTTCAAAGTATTAATCTTTGTAAGATTAACGTTAACAACGCATATTTGTTAGCAGTTATTTGGAAGTACATGAATCTTACGAGCTGATGTCGTCTTTCTTTCTTTCTTTCTTTCACATTATAGTACCTTTCTCTGAGTATACATACCTTCGTTTGTGCCAGTTACACGGACTTCATATTAGGAGGTAAATAAATGACTGCCTAGAGCGGCATAAGTGGTTGTACATCGTGTCACCAGATATAGTCACGCTGTTTCTCATTTAACATAGCAGAACATCTTAAGAGCCCAATCGCTGGCCTTTTTGTAATAACTGTACCTCGCTTTGTTAGCCTTCCTTTTTCAACTTTACAGTACAAATTAATAACAAATATTCCACAACACACGTCGGACGGCCAGTAAGATTACGCAGCTTTCAACTTTCGTACTTGCACAACCTGATAATTGTGATTATACCAGGGGGTTTTTTCCTTCCTCAATAGTAGTCTGAGATGTGGAGAGAAGTGTGTGAGAGAGTAATGCTTTAGTAGAACATTCAGTTTTGAATTGTTTGTTGTACAGCTGCAAATAAATAACGCAACTTGCAAGCTTTGTAAACTTATTTTCTGACCACTTGCAGATGCTATACGAAATGTTCCACTTCGCGACAACAGACTTGATATTACTGTTGTTAATTTCACGTGGCTGAACACTATAAATGCCAGAACTCTGGCTTCTTATGACAGAACTGGCTCTTGATTTTCTGTCGTTATGCTAGAAATATTGCGACGCAAATCTTTCAAAGCAAATATTCCATGAACTGCTCCAAAGAAACATACACTGTGGTTTAGAAAGTTACTGTAGCAACAGCTTACAAATACTAAAGTCTATTTATTACTGTAACCACGTGACAATCCTTGCTACATTGCTTTCAATTTGACCCTTTGAAATTACGTGGCGTCTGGTAAAGGGACTTGTAATATTGTTAGGCCATCAATCCTGGTGGTCATTTGGTCTAAGGCGTAGGTCTGAAGCCTCTTGATTGCTGGAAGTGAGAGTTCGAATCCCGCTGCTGGCATGGATATTATTCTCTCTTGTTGGATGTGTGGGTGCAGGTGATGGCTTCTTCGACAGGCTGAACATCGGAATCCTGGCGAGTGCGTTTCTAATTTGCGTAATCTAGAAACCTCGACATTGAGGCCGTTAGGCTCGAATTGGGCAGTTGTACCTCAGTAAAATGATATTGTTAGTCTGCTTATTTTCCGTTTTTTAATTTTAGACGTGGTAGATATTATGACACACTGCAGTAAAGGACCAAAAATATTTACATGGTAAATAATTTTGTTACAAATTATGAGTATTTGTTTATAAAATGACATATGATTCTCAATTTTATAATAAATATTTAGCCACTCTGTCACAATCACAAAACTCAACTCCATATATGTCAAGATTATGATAAAAACCATGAATGATATTTTTTCCCCTTTAAGTCTCTGGCTTAGATCGAAGAAGATAGTTTCAAATTTATTTTTAATTCTCTCTTGGTTTTTTCCTAAATTTACTGACGTAGATTTACTAAAGTTTGCCCTAATGTAAAGCTGCGTGTTCACGTGAGACCAAAGTGTCGTGCCTCCTATCGAGAGGAAGTAGCAAAGATGTTTGCAGTGAGACCAAATTCCTGGCGGGCTGGCTTGCAGGGGCTGCTCTGAGAGCGGCGAACTAGCCAGAATTCTCTACGAATTTTCATTTACACATGTGAGTGAAATTTGCTAGTTCTGAGAGCAAGAACGTGGCGGCGACGAAATCATCTGCTGGTGCACCAGTTGGAATGGACTAAGGAAGTTCAGGACCGTTCCGTCACGGAAAGGCTCGCGTTCGCTGCCATGTTGTGACGTTACCTATTAAATTAATAAGGGAAGAAGCAGGAAATGAAAATATTGGGTTACAGTTAATTGTACTTCATATATATTATTTACATATATAGGCCAAATAACGAATATAGGTTACGTAATCATTTAAATGTATAGATTACGCATGACAAACAGTCCATCAAAGATAATTAACGGCAATTATTTGTCCAGTTGTAGTTTATTTAATGGCGTTGCCAGTAACTACACTGTATAGTGCCGAATGTTTGAACGATAGTGAATAATTGGTATGAAAGGATATAGAAAGTTACGACAAGCCTACTGTCCTGGAATTTGCTCGGAAGGAATGAGGGAAAGCATGGAGGATCTCAAGCTAGTCGGTGAGCGGACTGATATTCCAACCGGGAACTTCCCAGTTCCACGTTCTAAGGGTTTTACTGCTCTTGGAGACTTGCGTGCTAGGACAGTTTATCGGTTCACATACATAATGCAAGAAACGTAAATAATACTAGTCCATTTCACATCAAAATTACCGATAGATTTCATTAATACAACATATGGAGCACAATACAATTTTTCGCTTCCCTTCGGTCGAAATAATGTTCCAACACCACACCTACTGAAATCCAATACCTTTCGTTTTCGCGACTATTATAATGTTCCAACACCACACCTACTGAAAGCCAATACCTTTCGTTTTCGCGACTATTATAATGTTCCAACACCACACCTACTGAAAGCCAATACCTTTCGTTTTCGCGACTGTTATAATGCTCTGTGCCTGCTGTCCAAAACCTCCTGTCGTGCACATAATAACTTATTAACTTCGTCTTTTTTGCATTTGTCGATAGACGCTGAGTCACCATTTACGCAGCTGCTCTCAAGCTACTCGCAGCTACAAAGGATTTTTATTGTCTGGTGTAGCTGAAAGTATGACTTGGCGCCACTTAACGGGCAAAGACGTGTTTACAACACGACTGTACGCGAGTTACCACGACCTTCCACTGACGGCTATCGAATGCAGTCACACGTGAGACAGCGCCTCTAGCAAGCAGGTGAGACAGACTCTATCGAGTTTCGCTCTCACGCGTAATCCCAACTTAAAGACATTGCCTGTTCTCTCGTCTTGATACACAAGTGTTATATTAGTATCTTACGAGGTTTTTTGTAACTGGTTCACCGTAAAGGATTGACTTCGTGATAGTTGGTTCTTGACTGTCATTCTCTACATGTTTCGGACAATTCCACTGTCCATCATCAGGAGTACCTGAACACTGTATACAAACAATAGGTATTTGTCATGCTAGTTCTTCTGGCAGTCTGTTAGTGTGGTCAGGATGGAACATGTAGAGTACTTTATCAAATAAATTTGAGAAATAGTGCAACGCATTGACTTCTATTATAAGAATATATAACAATGGAAGGTCCTCTGAATTTCAGTTTCGCCAATGCCAAACAACAAAAGAAACGTATCACTATATTAACACCAAAGAAAAAGTGTACAAGACAAAAGCGGCGATATGGTATAACAAAATATGCAGAGAAAAACGGCTAGCACCTAACTATATATCCATCGAAATAAATGGCAAAAACTCACAATGCCAGAAAACAATAAAAACCGCCACTCACTACCGTCTGAACCAATAACTAGTTCCATCCTGACCACGCTACCATACAGCCAACAGAACTAGCATGACAAATATCTATTGCGTGTGTACAGTGTTCAGATACTCCTGATGATGGACAATGGACTTTTCCGAAATATGTAGAGTATTTTTATGAAATAAATTTGAGAAATAGTGCATTTCATTGGCTTTTATTATAAGAATATATCACGATGAACGGTCCTCTGAATGTCAAATTCTCGTTCTGTCTTTCTGAGGTCTCATTATCTGCCATGTGTATGAAGCAACTACATGTAGCAACGAACTACTGTACTAGAACTCTGCTCTCCCTGTCTCTTTATTTATCCATACTTGTCAAACTGCTGTGCATTAAATGGTAGGGTAATCATTGAAAAATAATTAGGAAAGAGCGCTGAAAAGGCTGTGATAATTAAGCTATTCTTAATATTCCAGCACTGGAGTGGAGGCACTCCGGAAACCAGAAAGAAACCGAATCATTATTGCAGGTCTGTAGAAGTGGATTTGAGCCCGGGACCTTCTGAAGCCGGAGCCCAAATGTTATCTATTCAGAGGAGAAATTACCTCTTTTCATTTTTCAGGTGAGGGGGGGAACACATCTGTAATACGAAAATTATGAACTAAAAGATTAGAAAAAAAAAAAACGAAAAATGCTGAATAATCTGCTAAATAGGAAGACAAAGTTTTAAAAATTAGTCGGTTCCTGTCATGATAGCGCCATAGTGCAAAATGCACTGACTGCTCTTAGTTTGTTCAGTAACACTGTGTGCAACGGGCAGTGTACAGTTATGTCTGTGGTAAAAAGTCTATGGGCAGGAATTTTGAGGAAGCACGGTTACATTTCGGGAAAGTTTAAGAAGCGTTTATCTTTTCCAGGTGTCCAGTACTGTACATTCGGTCGAACAAAAATCCATCGGCCTGATATTTCGTACGTCCCGCTCAGGCAGTGACGTGCGGTACAGTTGTCATCATAATTCGAGTCGTTTTTCATTCTCCATATTTGCGCATTCGTGGTGTTTCTCTGTCTTCCATTCATTACAATCAATCACACCGCATATATATTAACAGAAGACAACAATACATTTGCTTAATTTGAAATTAAAACATTAAATAAACATCATTAAATTTCCCAGTTGTGCTGCTACGATAGGGATGGATGAGTCGACTGGACCGTTCCGTTCTTACTGTGAGCAGGCTTGGCCCAGACATTTGAACGTGTGCTAGCAGTAAGCCTTCGGAAACAAACTATGTTGGTTCGAGTCCCACTATCGGCATGTTTCTTTATGTATCCGTACGATTGAAAACATTTACTGAAGGGACGTGGGTAATGGGAGCCTTCTGATGCATTGTTACAGGGTGTTATTTTTCCTCTTTTGATGCGGCTGGTGTTTGAAGTTTATCAAATACCCCTGTCTAGCACCGAATTTGGGAATAGATGTAAATATACTTACCCTTCATGAGGCACACAGAGAGAGACTTGTTTTACCTTACGCAGCATAGCGAATTCTCTAAAATGTACATTGTCAAGTAAAGGAGTTGCACGCTATTTATTAATTTGAAATGGATTTGTCAGAGAGCCGTGGTGGAATTCTATATATTATTCTTTGCTTTTTCCGGTAATTTGATGAAAACCACAAATTAACCGTTCTCGTCTCCACAGTATTTGCGCTGTACAGGCAAATCAATCCCAGTACAGGCCTGGACAGTCCCTGAGGTTTCCTGAAGGTTGAGGTTCCCAGATTTAAAGACATTATGATATAATATAATAATAATATTTATTAACTGCAATTGGGTTGTCACCCGGTGGCAGTGGTTATTTTACATGTAAACAAAACATGAAATTGGTTACTACTAGATTTAAGTCCGGAGGGCTACATGAGAAGCATGTAGTGGCAACTTGGAA
>Ga0123352_10012097_pt1 | contig 13629 bp, 12 predicted proteins | sample TergutLab28metaG_FD_89700 | JGI IMG/M metagenome (GOLD analysis project Ga0123352, IMG submission 89700) | Labiotermes labralis P1 segment gut microbial communities from Petit-Saut dam, French Guiana - Lab288 P1 | ecosystem: Host-associated > Arthropoda: Insects > Digestive system > Gut ...
GTTATGGACTGATCTCCTCCACGTCTGTTTAGGTCTCCCTCTTTTCCGTTGTCCCTGTGGGTTCCAATCCATAACCTCTCTTTCAATAGTATCCTGTCCTTTCCTCAATGTATGCCCTATCCAGTTCCATTTCTGTCTCTTGATCTGTGTTGATTCTCTATCTCTTCAGCTCTTCTCCAAAGTTCCTCATTTGAAATCACTTTTGGCCAGTGGATATTCAGAATTCTTCTTAGGCAGCGACTTTTCTCTTGCTTTCTTCATTTCTTCTACTGAAAATTTGCTTTCCTCATTGTATCATTTATTTTTAAATGTTTCTGTGCCTTCATTCTTTTCTGTAAGCTGCTGTTTAGTTTCCTTGATTATTGTGTTAATGTTTTCCCATTTTTCAGTAGTATTATTGTCCATACTATATTCATCATCCAAATTTTCCAGTATTTCAAACTTATTATTAATTTTAATAGCATATTCTAGTTTCCACTTTGGGTTTTGAAAAATATTCACCATCTTTCTTTTCTCATTATATTTATTTCCAGTTTTTACCCTTAATTTCACTTTAAAATTCATCTTCAGTAAGTTGTGATCTGATCCAAAGTCTGGTCCCCTTAGTGCTCTGATGTCTGTTATTGCATTTCTGAATCTATTACTAATTAAAACGTTATCTATTTGGTTCGCTGTCTGCTGAGTACCATGTCTCTTTGAGAATATCTTTATGTGGAAACGTTGTAATTCTTACATTTAAACCAATAGATATTGCAAACTGAATCATTTTTATTCTGTTGTTGTTAATTTCATTATATAAACTTTCATTGCCAATGGTGGGTTTGTATATGCTTTCTTTACCAAGTTTTGCATTAAAATCTCCAAGTATTATTTTAATGTCCAACCTAGCTATTTGATTTATATTTTGCTCTAATAAATTCTTCTTTTATCTCTTTCATTTTTCATTTGTTGGTGTATGGACATTTATCAGAGTACATGAAAACCATTTAGCTTTTAATCTCAAACAGCATATTCTTTCATTTATAATTTTGAAATCTTTAACATATTTTAAAAATTCTCCACTTATATAAAACCACAACCAAATTAATGTTTTTTACTTTCTAATCCACTATTGAATAAAGGAAAGTTATCAAATTTGTTGATACCACTTTCCAACCGGGTTTCCTGGAGTGCTATCACATCAAAGTCTAAATTTGACAGTTCATTATGTAGCACTTTTAGTGCTCCTGACCAAAATAGGCTTCTTACATTCCACGTTCCAATTTTCATATTCCTTTTCCAAATCCATTCATCAACAGTTATCCCTTCCTTCTGAGGCTCCTTCAAGAAATTCATAACTGTATATATTTTACTTAGCTGGGGGGTTAGCCCGTCATAAAACCCTCAACCTGAAGAGCCAGGATTTTTGATCAGGGTTTACTCCCTTACATGACTTGCTTTCACCACAGCTTCCAGAGCGGTGTCTACCTGTGGTTTGATTTTGGAGTGTCCTTCTCCTAAGAGGGTTGCAGCCAAGCTCAAGGGTCTCTCCCACCCTATCTGATAGACCCTTATGATTGGGTCCATCAGACCCTCTTGCTCTTGCTGCTCGGTGAGCCATGCTGCCGAAGGGGTTGGTTACTTCAACCTTAGCATAGGTTACTCACCTTAATAGGACCCACCGCTAGTAGGCAAGAGTGGGGTAGGAGTGGAGAGGTTTGTAGATTTTCATCTTCATGCTGAAAATCTTACTAGGTATCATGTACCTTCACATCACACTCCCATATGGGTACCACATGTCGGTATATATTGTCTTTCATATTGTTTATAGTAGATAATCAAAAAGACTTTCTTACTAATGCTTATGTACACGGTTTAGACACCAGAAACAAAAATCATTTATATTTACCTGTTGTAAGTTTATCTTGTGTTCAAAAAGGAGTTTCATACTCTGGGGTCAAAATCTTTAATAGCCTTCCAAGCAATATACAGAGTTATAGAAATGACAGGAAAAGATTAAAAAACAAGTTGTACAGATACCTTATTATTCATTCCTTTTATTCATTTACTGAATTTTTAGAGCGCAAGGTAGACAAAGATAATATATAAAGTGCAAAACTACTATTATGACTGACTACCTTAGTAGTGAATGCTTTTGTGTTAATTATGTGTACATTTTATAAATAGAGCTTTGAAATATTTCAAATGACATTAGAATAAGCCTTATGCAAGTAATTGTTCCATTGTGAAGGAGGGCCAGGAGTAATACCTTGGTTTACTTCTGTGAATGTGCTTGTTTTGTTTTTTTACTGTCTTATCATGTGCATGTATTTTTCTATGTGTCTTGTGTTGTCTGACATTTATTGACATGTTCCATATACATATGCAATTGATGCACAGAATGGATCAGTGGAATGAATTGTGTGTATGTATGTATGTATATTCACTCCCCTGTCCTTATACCATAAAGACACAGTACTGAAATTGTGCCAAAAATGCTGCATTGGAGATTGGTATGTTTTGGTATGTATGACGCAGATAGATGTGCAAATCCCTGAACCGTCATGTGGGCGTACATTGGACGTACCGTAATCAGCGTTCAATGCAATATTGGTATAATGAATTGGGGACTATCGCAGGTTGTAAGGAAAACACCAATATTCACATTTCACAAAAGTTGTGATGATTTTGACTCCCTACAAATACTGCTTCCTTGGATGGGGAATGTAGGAATTTATTTTATTGCAAATCTCAGTCTGAGACCATTATCTCTTGGTTGAGTGGGTAACCCCTGCATCTTTCTTTCTAGTAAATGCTGATTGTGTATGGATGTGTTGAAGTTGGTAATGCATGAGATTGTACTGTGTATTAATATACCACTACATAACAGTTTTCGGAAGCAACTACATGGAGCAGTTTTTCTTAAGTCTTCCAGTATATGATGCCATGTAGTTTGGTAAATAAGTACAAACAGCTTGAAGGAACCTGCTGCCTTCATCTTCAGAGCATACCCTGATCAGAATATTTATTATTGTGAGAACTTGTGATATATCTTCTTGGAAGTTGGGCTAGTCATGAAATTTCCCACTTTTATGGGCTGTGAAAGTTCATTATCATGTCCACATGAGCATTCTACTGGATCCTTTCTTAAGCCAGATGAGTCCTCCATCCTATTAAGATCATTTTAATATTCTCCTTCCATCTGTGTCTAGTCACTCCAAGTGGTTATTCCCATACACAGTACAGAACCAAGACATGTATTAAGAAACAATAATTACACCACACTTCAAAAGGAGGCCGAAAAAGAAACACTTGAAAATAGGAAACAGAATTTACACACAGTCACACACATACTTGACAAACTGCTGTCCATCATTTTAGAGTTGACGTATTCGTCTATTTGGATAGAGTGTGTCAGCAAGAATTCCACAATCGCCTTGTGATTGGACAAGCATTTACTCTTAGGTCAAAGTTTGTTGTACAATGCCATTCCTGCAGACACCTCTTGATGCAATGTAAACCTGGCAGTTGGCCTGTGAATGATATTGTTCATCTTGATGTTGACTTCATGCGCCTCAGTTCGACCAGAACAGTCCTGTGTCATCAGTCATACTGATCAACTGTGAGTCATATTCATAGACAAGTAGTCACAATAATATACAATTCCAATGGCTATCATATACAAAAATATTACTTCTTCACAATCAGATGAATTCCCCTGGGTGCCCAGTTTGTGTGATATGATTCAGAGAGGGTAAGCAAAACATACTGTCCCAAAAATCTCTCTAACAGCCAAGAAACAACAGGGATCTCATGACCAAACCTGCCACATTCAGTACCAGTATGATGTCATCTATGTACCAAGGAACAATGCCTGCAATTGCAAAGACTGATTATGGTAAAATATATTGGTCAGTGGCTTGTTATCCATTGCACATTGATAGATCACAGTTTGCAGCAAGCCTACCAGCTACAAATAATTTTTTTTTGTAAGAACACAATGTCACCACACAGTTATTAGGAAACGGTTTTTATTATGTTCAGATATTATTATACACAATCCAGACTAAGGATGCTACGCTGTGAAAGAAGCTGAGATGCAATAACTACAGTTTAGACACAATTAAAAATAGAATTCTGGTATAATTCAATGTACAAAACACTTAAACATAAAACCTTTCATATAAAATGCACCTAAAAATGAGAATCAAAAAAGTAAAGTGAGATTGTCCCTGTGTCTAATGAAGCAACACTCCATGACTTTGTGTGGGGGAATGGAGATATTGTATAACATTCTCAGGTGAGTTGGTAGTATCATGTATTGGCTGCTTAAATCCCAGGGAAAGAGCCCATGGGGCTGGGTGGGCCACAGAGGTGGTCTGGATGATTTTCAAAAGATAAATTTCTTGCCCTTGCCAGGAATCAAACCACAATTCCTGTCATCTAGTGTGCAGGCTAGTGATATACCAGCTATGTTATTTATTCCACTATACATAGAACCACTAGAAAGCCACATTTTTCTTGTTGTCATTATCTCTGTAAGCATTCAGCTTTGGATATAGGTATATTTGGTTAGACCAATGTAAATTAACCTATGGAACATTACCCTGAAGTGTGGCAAATTTGTTCTGGACCGTTCTGTCAGCTGTCGGTTGCCAATTCCTGTTTAAGATAGGCCAGCTTAACTTCCCTGCTAACCAAACACCATTCACAGCAACATTATATATTCCTGTATCCACCTGTTACATCATTGTCCATTGGATATTGGACACTTGAAGATGAGATCACCACACTGTCTTGAAATGTCGGGCATGAATCATGCAGTGATGCAGGGCCATATTCTAGAAGAATGAAGACCTCACTTCCTGTCCACATGTTGATTGTATTAACATAGCCACTCAGCCTACCATCCACACATGGTGGAGTGTTTTGAGGAAGTGACAAGTAATAGTTGTCAGATAAAAGAAGGGACCTGTACAAAGAGCAATAAAATTAACTGGTGTGATGAAAACAGGAATCAGTGAATTTAAGTGGCTTGACAAAGGTTAAAATATAAAATATTTGTCAAATATTTTCTGCAAGGGAATTAAAGTTTGCTGTTCTTTTTCAAAGGGACATGGAAAACTGGAGTGTTATAGACAATCTTTCTGAATATTTCACAAGCACTATTTTCTCCTCTTTTGCAGAAATAATCAGTCATATTGGTGGCTAGTTTTTGGAGCAGTTTTATTACTGACAGCATGGAGTAGATTCCATAAAGTTTCAGAACCTGATCATGTCTGGTGAGTTACAATGGCACTATTCTATTTATGAAAGACTGACACAGAATAAACAAATTCTTTTTCAACTTTCCAAGTTATTTTCAAGAAACATATTGATTATGACAATGGGCACAGTACATCCTTTTGCTTGCTTCCTCAATAACCTATCATACATATTTAAATCATTTTCAGTTGGGATGAGACACATTTTGGCAAGATGGGAAGTTGGTATATCAATCGGACATTCTTCTTTGATGTCCATCCTCCCCTAGGCAAGGTAAGATTCTTTTCTTTTGCTATGAATTGCTTAACAGTTATGGCTACACAACAGAATATTCAAAGGCGAGTCAAGCTGTGACCTAATTCATATAGTTTGTGTGGAGTGGGTTAGTTCATTGCTTCTCATCTTAGACTTACTCCATTCCATGTAAGTTACACACTGGAAGAACATGTATCCTAGCTGGTATCTTAACAAACTACACATATCATATGTACCAATTGTGATAAAACTCTTATTCCCTGTCCTTGCTTTGGTGTTAATTTCCATACTACTTCATGAGATGAAAAAGTAACATATCTTTCATTATATTACTGTATTTACTCGAATGCAAGTCAAGGTTTTTACCTAAATTCAGTGCTTAAATGTGTGAGATCACCTTAAATTCGCATACAAAGTGCCAAACTGGACCGCGCCAAACCGTATCACTCTGAACCAGACCATGCAGAACCAAACCAAGGCCTGCATTGCCAAATTGTCATGTGAAATTTGCACTCTCGTGAGATATTACGCAGCGTAAAGTGGTAATTCCTTGCTGAGTTTCAGGACAACCTGTCAGTCCCATCTTCAAGGTCAGGAAATCCAAAAGAGAGAATACAGCATGACTGACATTATCTGACAAAATGTTCTTTTTTGGGGGCTTTGGCCTTTGTCTAATTTTATGAAGAAGCACGATGTTTCAGAAGCCACCTCTGTTTCTGTTTTCAGACAAAGAAGCACCTAATCTGGTGGACCCTTAGATTGGGTTATTCTCAATCAATGGGCACCATAGAAACAGTAACGTTTTAAGGTACACACTTGAGAACAGATCTAGTCCAAGGGTAGTAACAGGAAAATGGCTATTGAAAAATTAAAATTAACACAGCTCAAAAATACAACCTGGACCAATCCACAAATTAGAAACAGTAAAAAGAGCCATGAACTCAGACTGATCAGACCCCAGACATGACACAAAGATCCAGAACACATGTATTTAAATTCTTAACACCTCTGAAGTCATGTGTGGAAAAAACTGTGAATTTTCATGGGTTCCAGTAATTTTATGAATCGAGAAATATAAATGTAGTACTAATTCAGTGTGGATCATAATGACATGGCAATGCATCTCACCAGAAGTGACTGTGAAGGGTGATAAGGATAGCTGTATATCCAGTGCAGTGGATGAGACTGATGATGATATGTTGTGGAATGGCAGTGTAGATGGAGACAGTAACAATGGTTGGTAAAGGTAGATAGAATGTGACATGCTTTGTGTATTAACTGTAAGAAATCAGTAGTGAAGTATTTCTTCTTAGCAGATGTTTTAATCTGGGGGGTTGTCTTAGATTAAAGTCTTCTTGTGTTTGGATAAATGTGGTAATTTTTATGTCATGGACAGTGCTCCTAATGTTGTACATGAACAGTGATTTACAAAGCAAAAAGGCTTCAAAACTTAAAGTCTTTCCTGTTGTTTATTCAATTTATAATTTTTCAGATGCTGATAGCTTTGTCTGGTTACCTGACAGGCTACGATGGACGTTTTGCTTTTGAGAAGCCTGGTGACAAATATGAAGATGTGAATTATGTGGGCATGAGAGTGGTATGTGCCAAATATCTGTGTATTTGTGTAGAGGAAAATGCATTGCAGTAGTATGATTGAAATATATAAGGGACATTTATCACAGTGAGAGCTCATAGGGATATGGAAGATGAAATGAAAATGTTTCTCTTGATGGTGTGTTATAGGAAACATGACCATTACTAATGGCCATCAACTTGAGTCTTTTCAGACACAGAAGTTCAGTAACAGGGGCTTGCTTCCATCGTCAGGTGTAAATGGAGGAAAGGTTGCTAGTCACCTGGAATGGTTTGAAGGACATCAGCAAATTACAGGGCAGTTTGGTTTAAACTGGTTGACTGTTTTCTGAGTCTCTGATTTTTTTTGTAATATTTACTGATGTTGGTCTGTCTTATATTTGAGAATTTTTGTTGTCTGTCAACCTCAGTTTCATTATTAGCTACTGGTTCCTCTCATTTTCAGGTGTTTGCACTGATTGATGGGGGCTTTTATTATTTTGTGGTGTCATTCATAATTTAAATTGGCAGTTTTTACACCCTTGTGATGATATCTGACGTTAACACAGTATGTACCATGTATATAATGTGTGTTCCAGTGATCCAGACTGACTCTTTTTAACAGTCCTAACAGAGTGGGAATCATTCCTTGCTTACACCTGATGACAGAAACAGATCCAGTTTCCAAAACAGGGCAAAAAAGGACAGGCTTTGGAGCCTGCCAAACTGCCTATCCAGTGGTATGGGGCCTCTGTGCATGTGGATGGGATAAATGACGGGTTCATGAAACCGAGTCACTCATGTCCGTCTAAGGATAAGGTTAAGAATGAAAATGCAACAGTTTGCCTTCATTTGCTGCATTTGAAAGCCTGAATGAATGCTGTGTTTCTTTTTGTTGAATATTTACTGTATTAAAAAATATTTCAGACAAAATATAATAGACCAGGGGTTTTCACACCGCAGCTTGTGCAAATGACTGGTGCAGCTCACAAAAGTTGCCTGCAAAAAATTTTTAACCTACTTTATATGCTCATGGTGCTGACTGTGAGCTGTTTTAAAAAGATTTTCTTCAGGCAGGAGACTCATAACTAACTGACTCTAACCTATTGCAGTTTGATGAACAGAAATAAGTAGCCACCAAATGAGGAAAGCATGTATTATTTTATTAATGGATTACCCAGTAAGCAGTAGTGTTTTATGTCTGTAACAGAAAGTGCAGGTTGCATTCTGTCATGCAATTAGCAGTGTTAGTTGCTACCATATGTTTGACTGGCCTAAGTTGCGCCGTACAGTGTGACTTCTGAAGCTGGTCTAATCAGCCACCACATTAGTCTTCAGTAGAGTAACAAAATGAAGACATACTATTAGGGATACCATACATCCTCTTTTTCCTAGACATGTGCTTTTTTTGGCCCTGAAATCTCCATCTAGATGGGCTTTTTTAAATGTGTATAAATGACTGAGTTCTTGACTACATTTTAAAGCTTTTGCTTACTATAAGGGTAGCAAAAATGTAAAAAATGTTTCTCCTACTTTTTTAAGAAGTATTATAATTATTATAATTTATTATATTATAATTCTCTGAGTCAAAAAACATGAGTTCAGCAGTTGACCTTCTGAACATCTTAGAAAATTTGGGTGGGGGAATTTTGGAAATTTGAACTTATTGAAAAATGTGCTTAGAGAATGTCTCACACTGAATTTCATATGCATGCAATTGAAAGAACTACTAGCAGAGAAACATTGAGAGGGACTGTTATTTAATAAAATTGTGGTTATTTATGTGTCATGCCATTTTTTAACCTTTTTCACTACTGTGTTCTCTCTTTTATTATTTTGAGATGGTAATATTTTAACCTCACAGACTACAGAAAACTTATGCAAGCAAGTGTAACTACTAAACAGACCTGTAACAAGTATGCAAGTTTTAAGGTTTCTGCACTGGTGTAGATGAGGTATGAGCCTTTCTGCGATGTGATGCAGTGTCAAATCCCAGAAGATCTCATACCTTGGATACTGAGTAATTACAAAGAGACAGAAAATATCAAAAATACTTAGCAAAGAAGAGAGAGTTACATTACCCATGACATGGGGCCTTTATTGAGACAAACGATGTTGTGGTTCAGGAAGTTTGCTGCTGGCCTGTCACAGCAGAGGCCTGCATTTGATCCCCGGCCAGTCCATGTGGGATGTATGGTGGACAAAATGGTACTGGGATGGGCATTTTCCTGAGAATTGAGTCTGTCCCTGTCAGTATCATCCCACCAATGGTCCATACTCATTCACCTATCACCAACACTATATGGTCTTCACAATATATAGCATCATTAAATAACACTTAGTATCGATGCAAACTGAGTCTAAACACAGTTTACATGATCACTAGTAATGACACTTTTCTTCCCTGAGAAGCCGTGGCTCTATATAGAACAGTAATAAGACCAGTAGTGACCTGTGCATCAGAAAATATAATTCAGAAACTGCTAGTCTTTGAGAGGAAAATCGTAAGAGGAATAATTGAGCCTACAAAAGAAAATGAAACATGGAGGATTAAAAACAGTGAAGAATTGGACAAACTGATAAAGCATGAAAATATAGTCAACTACATCAAAGCCCAGAGACTAAACTGGTTTGGCCATATACAAAGAATGCCTGAAGCCAGGGTAACTAAGAAGATATTTAAATGGAATCCCTTAACCACGAGACCAAGAGGAAGAACCAAATATAGATGGGAGGACAACATCATACAGGACCTTGGTCAAATGAAGATAAAAAATTTGTTAACCTTTGTCCAGGATAGAGCAAAGTGGAAGGAAGTCGTTGAGAAGGCCAAAACCTCCAATTGAAGAAGAAGAAGAAGAAGGAGAGGAGGAGGAGGAGGAGTAGCCATGGCTCCCTGTGGCAATGAACACACAAAGAGTGCCCTTCCGGGTTTAGGATGGGTTTTATTTAGTAATCCATTGGAATATCGAAGTTCAAAGAAATTAAGTGTAAAGAAGAACAGTTCTGGGACAGAGTAGGATAATCAAAGTTTGCCACAAGACCTGATGAATGGCTTAATGATCAATTATGGGTGTGTTGGAAGAAATTATTAGGATTCGTTATTGCAAGTTTCAGTTTTCTTAATTACATGTGGCTGGTGTTTATCTTGTGGCTGAGACGTGCAGCTTTAGGTGCAAGGATTACTGTGAACAATTACGAGTCACATTTTTATCAAGTGATATTATCTCTTCCAGTTTTGTACTCTGTTGGGAGCCTGCATTGTGCCGTTTTCTTTCATTATTGTTTGGGAAATGTCTCACTCTTTAACGGCAGCTGCTTTATCAGCATCATTCATTCTGTGTGGTAAGTGGCAAAACTTCTTTTGTGCATCAAGCTTACTACTGTAGGCATAGTAATATAGTTTCTTCCTCTTAACATTTTGGTTTAAACTGTTTATAATGTGGCTGTAAAGAAAGAATTGTATCTTTCTGTATCTAAAGTTAGTGCCATATCTACTCACACAATTACTTACACAACTAACTGACTCAACCAGTTCATATGGAGGAAATGTAAGATTATACATTGTGCCATGATATCTCCACTGCTTTACTTTGACACAAAAATTATCTTTGTTAATCTTCGGTCTCTTCCATTTGTACTCCCCCCCCCCCCCCCCCACAGACTGGGGGGGGTTATGATTGTGTCCAAAGTTCTGGTTTGCTATGTGATGTGGTGTCACTGGGTATCTTGATCCCAGCATTTTGAGGCAACATTGTGGTCTCATCTTCAAGGGTGAAGGGTCTAAGAAGGATCTCTTTCTTCTTGCACCTTCCAAACCTTGAAGATGCAGCCACTGTGATGTCTCAAAATGTGAATAACCAAATACCTAGTAACACCACATCACATCCTAGAAGAACACTGCACCACTGCTGGAACCTAAAAGCCTGTCCAAAGTAATCTTTGTCTAACTTTGTATTCAAGGTTTTGTGGCTGTTTCAGTTACTAGTATCATCTACTTGAAACTGTATTATTACATAGCAGCCTCCACTCCCCTTCTTCCTTCACTGTCCCTGTGTACTGGATGGAACAAGTCACCAGGGAAGGTGGCTTTTTGTATATCCAAACACTATGGTTAGACTGCTCAAGCACTACTTTTATGTCTATCTTCACTAATGCATGTTCTTGTTAACTTGTTGCTACAGCTTGAAATATGCTTTACTATCCACCTCTGCCATTTTTAGAGCCCACAATAGCTGACAAGAATGCTCATTCTGCAGTGCCATATTTATAACTTACAATTGCCAACACTTGAAAAACAGTAAGGAAGAAAAATGAAAACATCCATTACCAAGGTAACATGCACATATGTTCCACAGTGCTGACAGCATTACTTAAAAGAAACATGCATAAAAGTAACATCGAAATGCAAAGAGTGTTCTTTTGCACCATGTGGATGACGTATATAAGAAAGCAATTTAAGCAGGTGAAAGTGTGTTGTTAATATGAATAATAATAATCATATGGTGCAGCTGAAACTACTAGCTTTGTTCAAGAAAAATACCTATACTTTATAATTCCATTTTGATTATGCATATTCAGTGTTATGTGAACACTGTTATACAAGATAAGCTACCTAATTGCCCTACCCATGTTGTAATGCAGACAACTGAGCAACTGGAGGTAATTATGTGAGTAGTAGTAGTAATAGTAGTAGTAATAGCAGCAGCAGTAGTAGTAGTAGTAGTAGCAGCGGCAGTAAAAAAAGACTGAGTGGTACTATTAAGGTCCCTAATGACATGTAGATCTTCATAGATCCATTGTATCTCCTTGCTATTTTAAAAGGAGTTAAGGTAATAGGCCAAGCCTAGTAATGGCTACTAGGCTTATTAGGCCATTTACCATCATGTTTTCTAGATCCTTGGGCATCAAGAACATATGGCCCAAGGTTCCATATCTTTTGCATGCCAGTGCGAACGACACACAATACATACACCATCTTCTTTTTTGTCCCCGCCATCAGCAATCCTTCTGTTTTGTGAGTCTGAGTTTAAACATATAGGCTGTAAGGGCTGTGGCCTGTAAACAGCCTCACAGCCACTTTAAGCTTTTGCTTGAAGCTCTTCTGTTCTTGATAGAGGTTCACTCATTAGGGTCTTGATTGGCAACAACCATTACAGGTTTTCCACCTGTTCAGGTGCTTCTGTCTCAAATGACTCCTGATGACTTACTTACCACAACAAAGAGGATGCCAACAGTTTGGTCAGAAGGGACGCCATTAGTCCATTCCTTGGCTAATTTATCAGATTCTTCATTTCCCAGTGTCCTGTGACACCTGGGTATTCATACTAAAGTGACTTTATTAGATACACTTAGTTTTTCTAGCACTTGCATAAACTCCCTTACGGGAGCGGATTTGGTGGTGGTTTTTGCAAATGCTGCTATTGCTGCCCTGCTATGTATTCTCCTTCTCATTACGTTCTTAGACAAGAGGAGTTCTGTGCACATCAGGATTGCCATCACTTCAGCTTGAAACACTGTAGAGAGCCTGTCGCTAGCAATACTGTCCGTATGGTTGTCCCTTGGTCATTTATGTGAGTAAATATGATATACAAATATTTCAGAGGTAAAGTGTCTATTTGTAACTGTATTCTACCCCTTTTTCTTTATATAAAATAAGTCACTCACACATACAGAACTTTTGTATACCATATAAGACCAAATATAACGTGAGTCCCCCCCCCCCTCCCTCAAGGAAATAGCTGTACAAGAAAAGTAGGTGTTGTATTATAAGAAAGGCCTTAGAAAAACTAATAATTTCAAAAAAGGATGTCATGTGTAAAGTGAAGTGTCTGTGTTAAAATGATGTATTGAGTTATGTTCATATGGTACATAAGATCCATTAGACATATTAGTTTTAGTATAAGTTTTATATCTACCTCTCTGAAACATTATTAATGTTTTTATGAAATTTTCTAAGTTTTTTTCTAAATACCCCAATGAGAAAGAGGTGTTGCCTTATATGTAGCGACACCTTACATTCAGGCATATGTGATACTAAGATGCAGGGGCTGTACTTGTTGGTATTTGTCACATGGTATTGATTGTACAAAGTGTACGGCTAATATTAAGATTTTGCTGTACCTTGCCTGATCCAGTTATCAGGAAGCTATTGTGCAGATGTTCTTCCCTTTGGTGATGTGGTCTTCACATTTTCTATTCTAGATGTTGGCATCCTCACACTGACACGGTACATTTTGCTGGATCCCATACTTCTGTTCTTTGTGATGGGCTCCGTATTGGGAATGACGAAGTTCCATTCCTGCAAAGACAGGTGATGTGAATAGAACCATTATGTGTTATTGTATTGCCCAGTTTCAATCTCGTAACATATGTGGTATACTGGAACATACAGCCACAAAAGTTACCAAAGGATTACAGTTTTAAAAAACAGAATATTCTAAATTAAAGTGGGGTATTTGCTGAAGCCAGCAGTTTTTTTTTTTTTTTTTCAAAATCAGTCAATGTAATAGCAGTTAGGACTTTTTAAATGTGTACCGAAAAAAAATAAAAAAAGCA
>Ga0123352_10012099_pt1 | contig 13627 bp, 6 predicted proteins | sample TergutLab28metaG_FD_89700 | JGI IMG/M metagenome (GOLD analysis project Ga0123352, IMG submission 89700) | Labiotermes labralis P1 segment gut microbial communities from Petit-Saut dam, French Guiana - Lab288 P1 | ecosystem: Host-associated > Arthropoda: Insects > Digestive system > Gut ...
GCCCAATGTGGCTGTTTTCTGTAGTTCCTTGACTTCATGTTTTCCTGGTATGTTGCTCACGTATTTTCTGAATGACTTTGAAATAGTCCCAGTCGCCCCTATTATTACTGGTATCACCTTTGTCTTTACATTCCACATGCGCTGTATTTCTATTGTAAGTTCTTTATATTTTAGAATCTTCTCGGTTTCCTTTTTAAACACATTTCTCTCTCCTGACAGAAATGTGATTATTATTATTATTATTATCATCATCATCGTCGAATAATTTAATTTTATTCTTGCCGTAGTAGCCCCAAAATATACGTTACCATTACGCTCCTATCATCTCTAGATTTCCCAAGTGGGCACTTTCCTCTATGCTTTTCGTTTAAATGTGTCTGTGTATTTCTCAACCCTAGCAAGCATGCATGCTACATGCCGGCCTAGCTTAATCACATTTTTCACCACATTAACAATCTCTGGTGAAGACCACAACTTGTGACGATGCCCAACACGCTGTTTTCACCAACATATTTCTTAGGTCCACATACTTTTCTCGCCATCCTAACATCATACGGAAACAGAAGGCCTAGAAACCCAGTTTTAGATCCGTAAAACAGCAGGCAAAAAAAGGACATTTGGGTATCATTCAATATTTTCATTTATGACAATGAAGAAGTAAAGCCAAAAGACTTCTCCCTGCTTTAATCAGATCTTCCTTCCTCTGCGAATGTAATATTTACTTATTAATATCATAACCAAGTACCAGAACAAAGATACATTTTCGAAGGACCTTCATATATAAGTGCGTGTCAGGTGTTCTGATGACGGTACAGGAGCACATTCTTCCCAGCGTTTACTTCCAAACCAGTTTTGCTATTAGCGCACATTGAGTTCTCGTACGTCATTCTTTAAGAGACTAATTAACATCATCAGAGAGATTGACAAGTTGTTTTGCCGCATGCAGCTTAAATCTCTCTTGACTTTCTTGCGCATTTCTACTGGCGCAAACTGCAGAGAAGTTAATCGGAAATCTCGAGCATCTAATACTTGTTTCGGGCAATTCCGTGCAGAAAATTCATTATCCAGATGTTTTCTGTGTGGGTCGCGGTAGCACAGTGGTTAAGGTGCTGTGCTACAAATCGGAAGGTCGCTGGTTCATTTCCAGATGGTGTCTTTGGAATTTTTCATTGACATAATCCTTCCGATTGCACTGTGGCCCTTGGGTCGACTCAGCCTCTAACAGAAATGAGTACCAGGAGCATTTTCTGGGGGTAGAGGTGGCCGGTGCGTAAGGCTGACAACCTTACCACCATCCTGTGCCGTTGTCATGAAATCTGGGAACCTTAACTTCCTGGAACACTCTGGGCCACTCCAGGCCTGTAACGGGACTGCCTAACCTTTTAGATATTTTTCTGTACGGTTTTCACCACAGGATTACACTAAATGTACTTAAACAGCAGCTATTGTCAGGTCATTTAGCCTTACGCCACAGGCCTTCTTGAGGTTTATACATGAACGATGCTCTGTATTTTGTAACCACTTATATGCTCCAGTGTACAAAGTATCCTTTATATCAGATCAGTGACTGATGTACTAGTTGGAATGCACAGTGCTGTTCCCCGGTAATTTCCTCTACATTCCGACTGACAGAATAATGTATGATAATATTCGACTACTCTAGGATTAACAAGCCAATTCCATACATTCTAGAATGTGCGAAAATTCTCTTGAATGTTCTGACATACGCATAGAAAATAAGAGAGAGTCCAATAGCACTTCGATTTTATGCATTCTCCAATATCGCAGACACCAGCGAACATGACTTCTATTGCTTCGTTCTTGTGACACGCTAAATCCAATTGAGCGTTCTTAGTATCACTTGCCGTTCCTCGTGCCAGACTTGGCTTGTTTCGACTCCTAAATCAATAATTGTGTTTTTACGCATCCAACACACGTAGGCCCAGTGGCGCGTGCCATTCCTGGTCGGCCTCTGTCATATTACGGACGACCGGAACCGCACTGTGGTAGTTAGAGCTACCCCTGTGTCTAGGCACGACGCCATGTAATCTAAAATTAAGTTCCGTTTCATCGATCACGATGATTTAACGGCAAACTTCCAGAATTGTGGTCGGGAGACATCAGGTTCTAACCCCGACCAGAAGACCGGTAATCCAAGTGTTTATGTTCATAATTCCCTCTATATTCGACTCTACAAAACCTGTGCAGCTGAAACGGAGCCTACAAACAAAACAGGAACCAAGACGTGTACAGCTAACTTATATTTTGAAAGTAAAAAATGTCACTGGAAAGAGAAAACAGACTTCTTTACTTTCCAGATCAGTTTCCTCTGCCTTGCCGTGTGTATTCAAATTCGGGAACACTACACGACCGCCCTTTTAGTTACACTTTCCAAATATCCAGTTTATGTCCCTGGTGACCGTTGTTTGGGCCGATATGTTAGCTACCACATTATGTCGATTACTTGGCATTATGGCATCGCCAGTTTTCGCGATGCGCTTGAAGATGATGGCCTCTAGTGGGTGGATGTGTCGCTGTGAATATGACGAGCAGGAGGGTGATAGAGAGTACACACGGACTCATGAAGCACCTTGGCGGTAGGGCGTTGGGTTGGCAAACATATCAACGTAAAATTTTCTAATTCCATTACTAATGCTGTGTAAAGATTCTGGCACTGGGCATATTCTTTGGAATAAGATGACGAAATTTCTCCACGATCTTGTCCAAAGGCGACCTTTTGCAGCAGCGGTTTTAAGCCTTGGGGTCCTGCTTCCACAGACTTATATTTTATTGTGTGAAAAATCAAGTACACTGAGATGGGCAGAATATGTAGCTCGCTTCAGAGAGATAAGAATTATAATTGAAGAAACGACATGATATATATACCAGGACTTCAGCAGTCAAGGCGTTGACAGAAGGATAATATTAAATATGTATCTTAAGGAAGCAGGGTGTGAAGATGGCGGTTGAAATGTTCTGGCACCGTATAGCCACCCATCAGTGGTGTAATACTGTGTATACAATGATGAACCAGCAAACCACTTACGGTTGCACAAAGCACGATTAACTATTAATCACTCTATTTTGCACGTTTTACACACCAATAAAAAAAATCCACAGTGAAATGACAAAGAAAACCAGTTTTACGTAATAATAATTTACACGACATTAATTAAATTTGAATTTCTTAAGATGTACATCCTACTTCGTCTTACATTTCAATTCAAATTACATGTACTGTAAACTCGACGTACCGCTCATAAGATGTTTTTTGCGAAGATTACATTTGGGAAAGCATGTAAGCCGAAACGCGGAGAAATTTGAAATATAATAAGATCGTGTTAAAATATTTGTTTTCTTTGTTGCTGTATGCTGGACCTGTCCTGACTCGTTTATACAGCCTACTTCATCACATCTTATATCCCTAAAACATCCATTTTAAAATTATGATTTCTTCTTTGACTACGTCTCGCAAGAGCTTTCTTTCTCTCATTCATTTCCTACCAAATCTCTGTATGCACGTAACACTTCCTTCATGTGAAATTCATAGGCACCTGTCATTCCCCTTCATTTCATCAGATACATAAAATGACTGTCATAAGCTCCGCCTCGCTGTTCGTTTTTCGAACTTACTTTACGCCCCTAAATTCTAGATATTCCCCTCAACAATGACGCTAAAGTACTCTATGTTCTTCCCATAGACATAGTCTGACTGAACTGTACACCTACGTATATATGTTACAGGTAATTTTTTTGCAGTTTTCGGTTCGGAATTCTCACAGCAGAAAAAAGATGACAGGAACTGTATGTTTCCGCGAATGACGGCGTCGACAAATAGACGTTCTTGAACAATTTTTAGAAACAAATTTGATAGGACTGCCTTCTCATGATTTAAACTTCAGTGCTTTGTGAATACATCACTTTAATGTTTTGTGTGTCTGTGAGCTGACGAAATTCTTTGAGGCGAAAACCCAAACACGACAAGATTGCGCGTGTTGGTGGCGTCATAGGATGGGATGACATTCCGGACATAGTGGCGCTGTTACATGAAGGATCATCCAAGTTACCACACTAAAGCTGCTACTAAATGCAAGGTTTCTCTGCCCTCACACCATTTCATCTTCCACTTACAAAAAAATACATCAAAGACGTGAGGCCCCCTTGGAAGGCACACATACACACATACACACATACCCATCTTCTCTCTTTAACATTGCAACACGCCCGGATAACAAGCCTTATGCAACCCTCACGTAAAACCCTCCCTTCTCCTGCGAAAATGAAACTGAAGGGTGCGCAACAGCCATTCGAGATTTTCCACCGCGTGCAGAACAAAATTCGTAATGGACCAAAGTCCTCTTCGTGTCTGAAATGAACTGTCAATAAGCAATAACGACCTCCACAACACAGAATAGTTCTCGGTAATTTCTAAATCAACCAAATTCTCCCGCGACAAAAGTCCACCAATTAAAATTCCTTCCTAAATTCAGTCAAGTTCAAATCCAAATTAATACTCCATAAGAAACATCTTCATATTGTCTTCCCATTTACAAGCAGATGTCTCAAGCTTTCCATATTCCTACAGCAAACCAACTAACTCTCCACCAACTACAGAACCAAAGAGAGCCACGTCTTTCAGAAGTAAACTTAACAAGTTTGTGATGCAGCTCGTCCTCCAGCACTGCGTAGTTATTCAGCTGGTAAAGAGTACCTTTCAAAATTCAGTGGTATTTATACGTACCACATGCTGAAACATTAACAAACTCTACATTCTGTCGCAAAGCATACATTCCTACGATTCACAAAATACATACCAGTATTTCCCCAACATCACTCATATGTCTGTTATTATAACAAACACGGATTATGTTTTGCGAAAGGAACCGACTAGATTTTTATGTAATATTTAGATGAAAGTGTCACTGGAACTTTCACCGACATAATCCTTCCGGCCGCACAATGGCCCTGGGATCGCCTCAACCTCTAACAGCAAGGAGTATTAGGAATACTTCCTGGAGAGTAAGGGCGGCCGGTGCGTAGGGCTGAAAAACATATCACTTCAATGTGGCGACTGTCTCGAAATCCGGGAGCCTAAAACTCCTGGAACACTCAAGGCCTGTGCAGGCCCGTAGAGGGACTGCGTAACTTTTACCTACCTAGAAGAAGACCATGCCACGTAACAGTACACTGTACATGATTGGTAATGAAAATTACTAAGAAAGGAACAACACACGCTTTAAGGTAACATGAGGAGATTTCCAATAGTTGTTTGACGGACTGTTGGCTAGAAGTAAAAATGTATCCGGAAGGTCCTGCCTTCGGTCACCTCGAAAGGTTCCCTTTTTCTATTTTTGCCTCTTCTTTCAAGCGAATTTTGAAGAAACTTCCAAGTTTTCAACTTCCTTCCGAACGTTTCTAAGGCACAGCTCCCAATTTAAATTCATAAAATTAACCCCCATTGCTTTAAAGACCATCTAATTGTTTTGTCCAGATTATAAAATTCAGCTTTAACCACAAACCCAGTATTCCGCGGCACTCATTTCAAGCTACTGCCTACACAATTTTATGCCTTCGTTTTTACATCACTTCTTTCAGAAGGACGAAAGGGGAGGGCTTCGAAATCTTCGAACAAAGTGACAGCTTCAAAATAAAGTGCCTCTCATTTCTGCCCTATTTTACGCTTTCGTTTGTCCTTTTACTACATTTTACCTCTGTCTCTCGTTTACACAGTTTTCAAGGATTTACGTACATTTCCGATATAATGATATGGTTATATATTAACCGGGAGTATATGGGTGTGTCATATAGTAGATGACTGGCGTATCGGTAACATTCGTCTTTTTTTTACCATTATTAAGCAGAACGTTTTCAGTTTTGAGCTCATTTTGTACACACTCCGAAGGCATTGTACAAAAATATCATTCGAGGGACAGTTTGCCTGCACGTAATTTAAAATTCGCTACAGACCTGTGGAATTTTTGCAGGCTATAGTACTGTCATTCATGCATGTATATGTATATATGTCTGTGTGCGCAGTTTGGGTCTGGTTGGAGGTACACAAAGAGAGGCCGCTGGATCATAATGAAATTTCACAGCAAGATAAATATTTACTGTATGTTGGTCAAGTGAGATTCGTCAGGAATGATTAGTTGGTCAGATAAAATATTCACAATGTACACAATCCTAGAGTAACATGGAAGGGCAGGTCATTGTTTTGCAGCTAGATGGTGATTACATTTCTAAAATTATATACCTGGACACACATTAAAATATATGTGGTACGCTTCCGTGGGAGAAACATGATAGGCACAGTTGTGGAAAAACTAATATTGACAAAAAAATAATAATTAATAATAAACTACTACTTTTAGACGACTGATTTTTTTGATATGCCTATTATAACTGGCACGGAAAAAATATTAATTCTTAATGTCCACCTAATGGTGGTTAAGCATTACATTTGGCTCAGCGGCAACACAAATATCTAGTCTCAGAAGACCAAACAATAGTAGTATAACCTTATAGTCTGTGTTAATATCCACTGGAATACGTGGGACGTGGAAACCCTACAAGCGGGGTTTCTTAATATTCTCTTCGATTCTTTGTTTTCGTTTGTTCTTAACCCTTATCCCGCTAACGTAGAGAATATGGTGAGCTTCTAATAATGCCAGCAGATGGCAGATGGGATTTAACTCGGCATTTAAAGGGTTAACAGCCTTTCCTAACCGACAGTTTAAGAGCAATTATGTATGTTTTCAAGGTTTTACTGCGGGTGTAGCTCAAGTGATTGTCTCCTGGGTTATGTCACAGGGTACTGTATAAAGTCTTTCCGAAGTTTTCCGAGAAACATCGCGATTCTTTCTTCAGGATTGCTGAATTTGGTGCAGATGGATTTTGAAGTGAATATGAGGGGGAATCGTGTTGATTATACAGGACGTTTGCAAGGGCTGTTACCAATCAGAGCAGTGGATAGTGAAGAGGGAATAAACATTAAATAGTTCGAAGTCTCTGAACTCGCAATATGAGTGTTATTATTGCAGAAAAATAAGAAGGAAGAGTCAGACTTGATATTGTCATGGTCGTATCAATGAAGAACGCTGTCTTCTGGGAGGTAAGACAATTTAGGTTTATATAAATTTGCCGATGTTTCGAAAGAACCTAGTTATGCTACTTTCACAGAGGGAGAAGGAGACAACAAGTTCTTCCAAAAGTTGATAAATATCCATCAGACTACACGGCGTCACATTCTAAAGGACATCATTCTTGAAGAGTAGGAACGAATGCCTTAACTGGGAAGATTATTTTTCAAAAGAGGTCCAGGGATTTTTTTTAATTGATTGGAGTTGATTTTCGTCTGCTGCAGATGAGATATTGTGAAAGAGACAATTACACCAAACTGGATTCATTTACAAAACGTTTTGTTGCATTTCGTTAAAAATTCGCCTTATTTTCAAATGTATCGAAAGGCAGTTGCAGATTGAAGTGCGGTACGCAACACCATGTCAATTACACTGCGACAGCACGCACGCCCTCTGTAGTTACGAGGGAATTACTGAAATCTCCCCACATCGGCTACAACACCGCCACGAGACTCGCGGCAGGCATATGTGCAACGCTTTCAATTCCTTAAAACAAATTTCTATTTTTAAACGCCCTAAACACTCTCAGTTAAACTGAGCGATTTTACTTTGTGATGTCATACCTGACAGAGAAACTGACTAAACTGTGCAGTTTTGACAGGCAATAGAGCAGGCTTCAGAAGTGTCCTTTCTAGTCGTCTTTCAAACAGAGAACTGCGCAGTTCATTCAGTGAATCCCACGGTTTCCTCAGTTTACCTGCCGGCACCATGATAGCATCATCTCAAGGCACCAGTTTATATGGTCTTCAACATCTGTCGCTAGCAATTCATTCAGCAGATGAGCATCGCATGACATATTCCTTTTCAAATACCACTTCTTACTCCATATTTCACGCTTTTTTTTCTTATTTTCGTACAACATTATGGCCAATGTGGTTGGCAAACTCCAAACGACAGCCTCGTTTTTATCCACCACAGTCACACGCACAAGAAGACACACAGAACTGAAAAAAAAAACTGACATACCTGATGGGAAACCTGTGTTGTACCAGAGAACATTCAGTTCAGTCTTTCGTGCAGTTTTTTTTACACAGTTAAACTACACAGTTTAACTTAGAGTGTATGGGGCCTTTTAAATCCCTCGAATTTTTCTTCTGAAATTATGCCACACATTGGTAGTTCTAGCAATGCCATAAAATAACATAAAAATTGTTTTGAAGTTAGTGTAAAATTCAATTTAAACTTCTTCAATACAAATGAAAATTACATCCGCTCGACAACTTTGCTGCAGACTCCCATTTTCCGAATCTCAGAGATGGTATTTCGGTGCTATCCGGAACGAAAAACTGCGCGATGCTATAACACCCGATACCATCAATCGTATCTCGTATACTTTGATTAAGTGATGCATAATAAGCACTGCCAACATATTTCAAACATGTCACAGCATTAATAAATAAGGACATGAGAATTTTTATCGTTGTACTGTGCATTTTGAATTCTATGTATTTCACACACCAACAAATGCACTATTTATTAACTTGGTTAAAAGATTTTAACAAAAATATAACTTTAGTCAGGTATGGATAAAGCTCCCTGATGATGGTCATTAAAGACCGAAACATGAAGGAGCGATATTATTGTGTATTTTAATGTAAATTTAAAACATTTAACCAAGTTAATAATTAGTGGATTTGTTGGTGAGTGAACTGCGTAAGAACATGAGAATTTTATGTTTTGCTGACCGTGCATCCTGCTACGACTCTGGGTAAATTACAAACTTGATGCAAATTACATTATATAATACGTTTATTATTATAATCCTCTACATGTTTCGAGCAACTCTGTGCTCATCATTAGGAAGTCAAATTGTATTAATACAGCATATGGTATAGCATTCTCTGTAAAAGTGACCGTCCGGTGTGCACTTACAGAAAATACTACACCGGATGCTGTATTAATACAATTTGACCTCCTGATGATGATTACAGAGTTGCTCGAAACATGTAGAGGATTATAACGATACAGTATTACATAACGTAATTGTGCATCAAGTTGGTCATTTACCCAAGGACATGAGAGTCGGCAATTTTTGTTCCTGCTCGCGTACGTCTGCAGCGAAATGACATTTCTCCAAACAGATCACTAAAATGTAACAAAGTTCATTAAGTAAACAGAAGACAAGAAAGCGCAACATTTTCAAAGTAACACTACGTTACAGTGGTAGGAAACAAATTAAACATTTTACTTTGAAAAAGGTAAAAAAAAATTCGTCATCATCATAATCATCATAAGCATCAAGGTCATGATTAATAAGGCCTGTTCCTTTTGATCTTGAAGATGCACAAGGCCTTTTCATCTTTGTTTTGGTCTTCCAAGTTCGCGGCGTCAGATCCTATGATCCTGGAATGTGGGAGACAGTCTTCTTCCATACTGGCCACAAGTTTCCTCTACTTCCGTTAGTAATGGATAATGTCTAACTATGTACAGTGGTTACAACTTTCCATGGATGCTGGTGTCTCCTCTTTGTCAAGGCTGTTTAACATAAAAGTGGTGTTAGAAATATTAAATTAGTCATTAAAGAGGTAATATCTTAGTTCGCATTGTGCTGGCATCTCAGCTTTAAAATTACGTTCATAGCTGACCCCAGATATATGCAGGAATAATGAGATTTATTTCTGTATAATTTAACAATGTTCTACAAAGTCGTTATTTGCATCAACACAATTTCCCTGCATGCACGATCCAGTCACTTTAAATGTTTCATGAGTCAGGCTTATTACGGAGTGTATTTACAATAGCATTAGCTAATGAACGGGATTGAGAGTCAGGCAGGGCAGAACAAAGCACAAAAAGCTAATGCGCCACACAAAAACTAATCTTCCGTAAAAGCGTGGTGTGTCATTATCCAATATCTGTTAGAAAATTCCTCAAAGTTTTGCATTGTGTATTGAAAATTACATTGGAACAAGAATCTGCAAACCTTCTGTCACTCGTTTTAAAAACAGCCTCTTTGGGTTGGAGAGAAACAACAGGTTATTAGGCGAAGATATCGCTACTTGAATGTTATTAAATATCCAACCGATGCAACAGTATGGAGATATTTATTTACTGCAAAGTCACTCTACATGTTTCGGGTGTCCACCGCACCCATCATCAGGAGTACTAAAAACTGTGACCGCAGTTTCCGGTACAGGTCATAATATCGGTACAGCTATTTCCCTCCAACGTGGACCGATAGTGCTGTGACACCCGAAACATGTAGAGTGACTTTGCAGTAAATAAATATCTGCATACTGTTGCATCTGGTTGGATTTTTATTAACATTGAATTACGATGCACTGAACAACGAACTTAAAATGGCTTCTTGACTTTTTAACGGATTAGACATCAATCCAGGATTCTTCGGCTCAATTTACCTCTCCATACCATCTCTGCCTCATCCAAAATTTTTGTACCAGCTATCTGATTGCGATCCGCTTAGCACAAAGTTTTAGCAAACATAAAGAGCAACATCTTGAATGGAAACATCATGAACACATTTGTGCATGTGTATACACACACATAACTTACATCTGACATTCGGGATTTCCACCACAAGTTATTGGGAATTTCCGATTAACAAGCATACTGATCCATAAAAAACTACTTCACAATATGCCGTGAACTAACGGTTCATGCACTTCAAAAAGTCTTGCTTGAATTTCGGTACAACGTGATATGAGACGCTTGCTATATTCATTTCACGCTCTATCCACCAATTTAGAAGCCTAATTTAAAAGGAGTCATAAATTCCAACTAAACATGTACCATACACCGCCAGGACCCCTTAGGTTAAATTTAGTTCTAGGGGACTATTCGCAATATCTGTCGCTACTGAACTGATCAGTTACAAAGTCTAGTTTATATAAGGTCATAAATAAACAATTTTCATGTACACCATAAATAGTTGCGAAAATTCTTATTTAGCATTGAATTTAGGTTTACAAAAGAAAGTACAACATTGCACACATTTCATATTCGTCACAACATTGACGTATAGTTATGACGTATCAAAGAAATTATAGTCTGTGAGGGTATGTAAGGATTAGACAGTGAGAGACACGTCGTTTCATATACGAATAATCCCACACATGTAATCTCCCAGCAATCATCAGACGCAGAGGATGAAAGGAAATGGTACGAAGAATAATTCTGAATTGGACCCACAGGATGACTACTCTTCAGAAAGAAAAACATACATCACAGCTGATTTCGAAATGCAATTATTCTTTTCTCATTTCGCCTCTGTAGCTGGCAGTTTCTACAGCCTCTTCAATTACATGACCAAAAGTAACGAATGCAGCAGAAATTTCCTGACTGACTCAATTTCTTTCAAGGCGCATTGTATTTCAGGATCCCTTCAAAGATTTGAAACCGCTACAGATCGCCTTGCTAATTAGGGCGGGAGACACCTGCTGTATCATATTCAAGAACCTGCTGTAACGTAATTATGCTTGCTTAGTATCAAGTAACTCTCTGTTACGTTTACACACAGGTGTTTACTAATTACTGAACATTTCGACTCGAATGAAAGGAGTGTCACGTCACACGGTAACAAAATTCTGTTCCGAATTCAAACATGACTTGCCGTTCACATTTTTCTATTTCGCCATTTAGTAACTTTTCTCATCCTTCCTTTTGCCACAACGCCGACTTGAAAACGCAAAAGCAAAAGGGTGGGATATAAATAATGAAGAGATTTCTACAATGCATTCTTCATAGCAAATTGACTCGTAAATTGATTACAGTAAGAGGAACATAATTGGTCGGACATGAGTTTGAAAATGGGAATTGATTTGATATGGGTCGGGATAGATTTGAATGGCGAGATTTCAAGAGACGATTAACTGATTTTTATGTTAAAAAACAAGAAATATACTGGTTCAGGTTCGAATATTAGCCAGAAGCATGATCACTTGACACAACCGAAACAAAATTAACGAAGAAACAAAGAGTGCTTTACATGACATCACCGCAGGGGAGAACGAGAAGCATCTGCCAAAGGTTGAAGCAGAATTTTCATCGGAGAAGTGTGGGATGTATGAAATTGCGCTCTTTGCAGCTCTGTGGAATCGCCTGCTGCGAACAATAGATTCTGTCAAAAATAACCGTTGCCGAGAAATGGCTCAGTGATCGTTGCTTCCTCTTAAGCTTTCCATTAGCGTTAATATTTATCTGTTAATAAGACAGAAGGAGACAGCGGTAGCACAGTGGTTAAGGTGCTGTGCTGCAAATCGGAAGGTCGCTGGTTCGATCCCAGCTGGTGTCATTGGAATTTTTCATTGACATAATCCTTCCGATCGCATTATGGCTCTGGGGTCGACTCAGCCTCTAACAGCAATGAGTACCAGGAGTATTTCCTGGGGGTAAACGCGGCCGGTGTGTAAGGCTGACAACCTTACCACCATCCTGGGCCACTGTCACGTAATGTGGGAACCTTAACTTCCTGGAACCCTCTGGGCACCTCAGGACTGTAACGGGACTGATTTACCTATTTTTATAAGACATAAATAATTTTTTGATGGAATATACAGCGACACCAGATGAAGATTCAAGGAAGAAGGAAAAGGTAAAAAATAATTTTGTGATAAAGCGGAAGGCAAGAAAATGTTTTAGACAGAGTAACTATACTGAGGGGAGCTGGTTAATGCGACGTGTGATGAATCAGTTGTACAGCTGCGAGTAAGGGTTCTAAGAAAACGACATGGTAAGTACAATGAGCACCTTCTGTGAGGACAAGAGGCGCGAAGGAGAAAGCCGAAAACATCGACAAATTACTGGTGCTGTACTCAGAAGGCAATAACTCTGTTACATTGTATTGTAATGTCTCACATCAAAATTATATGTTGTTTACACAAGTCATCGCGTTGCGTTGGCCTGTTTTACATTAGACCGTTCCATAATTCCTGTACAGCCTGACTACGGCTTGGTAAAAAAGCCGAAACATGTAGCTGTTATCAAGTTTTCTTTCTATTCACCAACTGATGTACAAGTGGATTGTCTTAAGAACAATTTAAAAATGCACATTAAAATTAACATTAAAACAGCCCCGACATGTTTCGGTGCAGGCACACCATCATCAGGGAGCGCATTACATTATGCGCTACCTGATGATGGTGTGCCTGCACCGAAACATGTCGGGGCTGTTTTAATGTTAATTTTAATGTAAATTTTAAAATTGTTCTTAAGACAATCCATTTGTGTATCAGTTGGTGAATAGAAAGAAATCTTTGATAATATCAAGATGCACGGTATGTTCGTGAACACACATGTAGCTGTTATTTGTCTTAGTAATTAACCAACTTGATGCACAAACGTTTTGTTTTACAATGAGTTTATTTCATGCCTCTACATGTTTCGAGCACCATGTTCTCGTCATCAGGAGGTCACAATTGTATTATAAAGCCTCTGTTATCATCACACCTATAGGTGGCCGTCCCGTGCACAGGTTGTGCACGGGACGGCCACCTACAGAATGTGACGATACCAGAGGCTGTATAATAAAA
>Ga0123352_10012102_pt1 | contig 13625 bp, 5 predicted proteins | sample TergutLab28metaG_FD_89700 | JGI IMG/M metagenome (GOLD analysis project Ga0123352, IMG submission 89700) | Labiotermes labralis P1 segment gut microbial communities from Petit-Saut dam, French Guiana - Lab288 P1 | ecosystem: Host-associated > Arthropoda: Insects > Digestive system > Gut ...
AACAAGCACTACAATATAAACCAAAAGGACGAAGGAACGTAGGACGACCGAGGAAGAGATGGAGGGACCAACTTCATCTTGAGGATCAAGGAACAGGAAACACACCTAACCCTTCAGGAACATCATGATGATGATGATGATAAATAAACCAAGAAACGTAGAATCTATTTTCTTAGTTGCACTGTCTTGAGCTTGCCGTGGTTCTGCGCAGTCCCTCTTGAGAAACATCGGCAATGCCCATAGACAACGGCCGCTTCCTGTGACGTAATGTCCATGTCCATGTGTATGATTCATATTTATGTAGTTCGACGCTTTTTAAATTGTCGAATAGACTGGTAATCGAAGTAATCAATGGGGTGGTGTTTTAGTTTTATATTTTCTTTGTTTCAGGTAAGTCTGAACGGAGTTCGCAACTCAGTCGCACATTTAAGTCGCTCCGTGCAGTTGATGGTGAGTTTTTACTGTCTGTACCAGTAGCACCAGACGGCACGTTAACAAAAATCTCTTGCCGAGAAACTTGGACTAAACAAGGCTAAATTATATTAATCCTTTCTATCCTTTGACATTTTGCTCTGAACTGGTTAACATATCTAACTTCATTAACTCCATATAGCAGCCCTGCTTATGAATGTCATATTCGTTCAGCTTGACGGAAATTCTTCGTCTGTTATAAAACCAAAAGATTCATTGCCGTGATTATAAAATGCTGTAACTGAACCCCATGTTGAGTCACATGAATCTAGTCACCCTATTCTTTTATGGTTGATGGATCTAAAATATTTGAATCAAAGAAATGACACCCCTAAAGTACAGTCAGACGCATTATGCCGACTACCGAACACACATCAAAATGCAGTAAAGATTAGGCTAGGGCTTGGACGACCGAGGAGACGTGGTTCATGTTTCGGTGGGGGTAAGAGATTTTTCTCTTTTCCGAGAAACATTCAGGCCGTCTGTGAGGGCCATGCAGCCTCCTCTTTAGTGGGCGGGTTCTTTCTACGTGGGGGGGGGGGGTGAAGGCGACTTTCATCTACGTAATCAGTGTCAGTGACGTTTTATTGAGCTAAGATTGAATTAAAGCGGCCTGCGTGCGCGTAACACCGTGTTCTTGTGGAGAAAGGTGCTGACGTATGCCACATGTATAGGCCTGTCTTGTCTCCTTTCTCCATAATTCTTGATTACATAGTATCGGATTGTCTTGTACGTGCTGTTATTGTCTGTTGTTGACATAGATAAACCTTTCAAACGGAACTTTCGTGTCCCTTTGATTTTATAGCCTTCCATTAACATGTTTCCGCAGGTGAATACTTCAGAACAGTTTCTTCCTTTGCCATGCAGAGTGGGCAATGAGGGCATGGAGGGAGGGTTCAGTGAACACCTGTGCTGAAGTGGTGAACTATCCAATAGGTCCTGATGGCGCCTCATCTGGCACAGTGGGCCTCTTATTGTCGTAGCTGTCCCAAAACATGGGAAATGAAACCGAGCGGACACGTCACTTCGCTGAGCTTGCGTAATGGTCCATATCGTTACATGTAGGCCCTCATAAACCGTACTGTACCTCTTCATCAGTAGGTAGTAAAAGAGGAAACAAGAGTGGGCTGTCGCTTGACTGGCGTAGAGAGGCCGTGAGGTATGGCGGTTAGTCGGAAAGCTGATGAATCTGGTGGAAGGATAAGTAAATAACAAGAAAGGCGTGTTAATGGAACATGGAGCGAAAAGTTAACATTTATTAAGCATGCGACTGATGTATCAGTTACAGACGCAGTATTCAATAATCATATTCCCGTAATAAGCATGTAATCCGTGTTATTAAATTCACTGTTAGAGTCGTTATTTTCATGCTTTTGGGGGGGGGGGGCGATCCAATTAACGAACGTTGAATATAGGAGAGTGCACTGTATTTTGTTAATTAGATGAGAATATTAAAACGCATGTTAGAGAAGTGGGCCCTACATTTGAATTAGTTTCAAATGGTGGGTAGTAGGATCTAATGAAGGGCTTTTGTGTTGTTGTTGTTGTTGTTGTTTTTGACTTTCAGATGACCTGCACCGTGATATATTCTTATAATAAAACCAACTAGATACACTAATTTCTCAAATTTATTTTTGGAATAAAACTCTACATGTTTCGGACAGTTCTTCTGTCCATCATCAGGAGTTTTTCACTGTACACACTGCAATGGTATATGTCATACAGGTTTGCTGACAGCTTGCGAGCAAGCTGTCACCAAAAATAAATTTGAGAAATTAGTGCATCTAGTTGGTTTTATTATAAGAATGTTGTTGTTATTGTTGATGGTGATAATGATGATGGTGGTGGTATGTCATCATGATGAATAACAGACTAGCACTCACACTAGCGTCGGTTTCCTTCAAACCGATATTTTTATAGAATCCTTTTAGTTTGATACTGAGAAATATACGAATATTTATCTCTCAACAATTTACCCACCCAGATCGTGATTCTAAAGCACATTCAGACGTATAATTTTTGTTTTTACCTTTACGTTCAGATTGCAGCTAACTGCTTTTCGGCAGTGTTTCTCGGAACATTGCTACTGCGGATGAAATTGCTGCACATACCTCACCCCTGCCACGAGCTGCAGTAAAATTAATCAAATAAAAAAAATAAAGACAGTTTTACAGCTTCAAAATACTAGTCCTCTCCGTTTGCGAAAATGTCGAGGTCGTAGTTTAAAACGTAAAAAAAGGGGGTAAATCAGTCTCATTACAGGCCCGATGTGCTCAGAGGGTTCCAGGAAGTTAAGGTTCCCCGATTACGTGACAATGGCCCAGGACGGTGGTAAGGTTGTCAGCCTTACGCATCGGCCACTTTTACCCCCAGGAAATACTCCTGGTACTCATTTCTGTTAGAGGCTGAGTCGACCCCAGGACCATAGTGCGATCGGAAGGATTATGTCGATGAAGAATTCCAATGGCACCATCTGGAATCGGACCAAGCGACCTTCCGATTTGTAGCACAGCACCTTAACCACTGCGCTACCGCGGTCCCCAATTTAAAATATATTTTAGTCAAATAGGTCAGGATACAAAATAAATATTTGTTGTTGTAATTGTCTCCATTGTGTGCCATATTCCTGTGTCCGTACTCCTGATTAAGGTATGCACGTGGATCATACGTTGTTTTGTTGCACTTCTGAATACTCCATTAACCGAGGTGGCTTCGGCATTCCGAAACTCATTTCAATTCACACTGTCAGTTTAATTAAACACGTGGGATGTTGGCCTGTTTCGCGTCATACCTCCGATTTTACTAAATTCATGCTGTATTATTTCAGACAAAATAAGGACCATCAGTAATAAGCTGTGTATTACACAATTTAGTGTTAAATACCTGAATTAGTTCGGGGCCGCTTCTTGCCACAGCTTCCCCTCTTATTACTCCCGAAAGGCATGCTTCTGTAGTTTATGTAATGTATGTTCTTACAGCTCCGTTAAATGTATGAAGCGACACCATGAACCACACGTGGAGTGGTGAATGCAAAGTGGTCGAGAACCTCCCATTATGTCGCTCCATCCATCATAAATTCACGGGGACTGCATCTCCACAACCTGGCGTCAGCATTTACGGCCGGACCTGCAAAAGGCCCGTTATCTGAGATTGTTTGCATACAGACTAGAGGGGTAGACTTTTAAACATATCGGGTTTTATTTTGTTTTACGGCTTTTCTTCTCTTTCAATTACGGATGAAACTTTCAGGCATAGCCTGCACGTGTTATTCTGTTTTCATTGTGTGAGTACTTAAGATCTATGCTGGAAGTCGTGTTTCTACAAACTTCTTTCTGAAGCTCGTGAACAAGAACGGATGGACTTACAATTTAATGTACGTGCTCAAGATGCTAACTTTTTACTGCAGAGTGTATCTTAAAATACTGATGGTCGCTCATCTCGTTGATAAATTTTTCAATGTGCACTGTTCGGAACGTCATTCCACTGGATTCTGTAAAGATCCAGTTGAATTTAGTCCAATTTTTTAAAGTTTATTTCCTAAGATGCATTTTAATATTATCTTCCCATCTGCACCTGCGTCGTCCAAGAGGTCTCGTCACCTGAATTTCTCGTACTAATTTGTTGTGACATGTATCTTTATTGTAGACACGTGCGCTGTGTATTCCGCCCTTCTGATCCGTCTTGGTTTAATTACTGCGGTAATATTAGGCGAAAAATACAAATTCTGAACTTCTTTGCGCTTGTGGCATAGCCTGTAACATACTGCATTCAGTTCACAAATAGAACGCCTGGGAATGGTGAAATGTGCTTGATGTGTTCTATTCTGCAAAATCGCCTCCTTTTTATCTGTAGGATAGCTCAACATAGGAGAACGATTGTATCCATTCGAATCCCGTATGGGATTCGAACCTGCTCTTACAATGTTCGAATGGTCCGCAACCCAGTCTACATTAGACCACTTTGTCTTTGTAGAGGGAATATTCTTTTATCTGCAAATGGAAACCTTTGTTGCGTGTTAGTGGTTTGATTGGCGATATGTACGGACACTGCCCACACGAAAGAGTATACCCGAAAATGGCCAGGGGAGGTCATGGAAGGTCACGGTTTGTTGTGATGGCCATCTTGGGCAGGGGGGGGGGATGTTTTACGAAGATTAGTAGCATCGGGGACCGGTTTCAGAAACAAGCCCATCTTTGTTTGCATGTTAATGCACTAGACTTGGTGCATCGACCACAAAAAATAGGAGTTAGTATACCTAACTTGATCTGCAACACGTTAGGCCATATTAATTGGTGAGGATGGCTAGTCTTTCGTATTGTGTAACCGGGAATATGTCCATACCTTGAGAATGTTTAGACAGGAAGTGGTAAGTACATAATTTGAACTGAAAAGGATAGGGGAAATTACATAAGGAGGAACTTCATAGGTTGTATTCCTTACCTAATATTGTAATAAAGATTAAGGGATGGTGGTTGCTGGAACATGTAGCACGCATGGATACAATGAAAAAGCATTTTGTTTACAAAACCTCAACCGTCAAGACCGCCTGGGAGTTAGACGTTGATGGAAGAAATATTTTGTATGCTGGAGGTATGGAAGAGGGCTCAGTGTTCTCTCTCTCTCTCTCTCTCTTTTGACAGCGGTGAAACTTTGGGTACCATACAAGCTAGATGTTTTTGAATAACCGACGGAACTACTAAATGTTTAAAAAGAATTTGTGGAATTGTATGTAACGTGCGTGTTTGCTAAGTGTCACCGTCGGTTTGAACATCTCATTGAGTATTTAAATTATTGTTTAATTGAGTATGACAGTAGTTCGTTCACCGTGTGGTACCGCCGTTTCCATAAATGCATAATGTGGAGACTTTGTCCGTTAGTGACGTAGCATACGCAAACATTTTCTGAGTCATCTCGTTCTGTCAACAATTTTTACGTAAAATAGCAATAAAACACGTCATGCAAACACAACTCAATTGCATAATTGGCACTCTACATTGCTACATGTTTGGATCACTAAGGAATCATGTTCAGGCAATTCATACAGAACAATTTGAAACACGTCAGTTCTTCGTGTTTGTCTCGTACTCTTTAGTAGGATCTCACTAATTTCGTTGAAAACGTGAAAAAATTCTCGTTACTCTGTAGCACGTTTAATATAGTTTACCGACTTTTCATGAACGAGCAAATATGAGTTTCTTGAAAATCGGATCGGCGACAGTCATGCAGTGAGTTTATATTCATACTTTCCGTCTTTCTTGACAGTTTTTGGTGAAATTGTGTGAAGGGGATTTCCACATAATACCACAGAGCAGTTGTGAGTTTCGTAAAATCGGGGCATTGAAAGCGGTACCGTCCTTAGGGACGTATGTGTTTTGACCACATTGTCTCCGTTTTCATCCCGTTGGATGAAATTCGTTAGTATACGAGATGCACAGAATTTTTGAATGATGATGAGTTTCATGAAATTCGACACAGCGAGAGCCATACTTTGCATAAGGTTGTGAATGAATTTCTACCCGCACTTTCCACTGTTATTCACAGATTGGTTGAAATTCGGTATAAGAGATCTGCAAATAATTTGTGAATTTCGTGAAAATTGACAGAGGGAAGTTCGTATTTTACTTCTGGACGTGGATGAAATGACATTTTCGTAAAGTGTGTGTGCTCCGTCACGGAGTAGGCCTACGCCATTTTGCAATTTTGTTCATATAGCGGTATTTGTTTGGCATTCTCAAGTACAGTTTTGTACCTCGTGACATGAATTTGTGAAATGTGGATTCGGCAGCAGCCATCACCCACGTGTGATCCAGACACAAACGAGGGTCTGATATGTGGGTAATACCCCCTTTGCCTGAATCGCAGGTTATTGAATGACCATGTTTTAACTGCGGAGATTATACACTATGTCCCACGTATGTATTCCACGTTTCTGACGGTTATTCATTGGTTTTAGTTGCGTGAAACATGTTTATGCATGCGTATTAGCAAGGGTCGTAATGTCAACTATTACGTAGGTACGTAGTCACGTTTGAAGTACGTTGTGGCGTAAAGTACTTACTTAAGCGGCTTGTTGTTAGGTTGTGGAAGAGCGTCGGCTTGTGAATGCTTTCTGTTTTGAAATGAGGCCTGATTTACTCGAGATGGGTAACCAACTGCCACAGCACTCATGAATGTTTCCAGACAATACTCACCAATACGTTGCAAGCAGCTTCCAACGTATTCATGACCAGTTAATTGGGCCACCTCTTCTTCATGGATATTTAAGAGAAGACTGCGTCTTCATTTCCTATGGAAAGGGCTTTTCGAGACGTCTTTCTCGAGGCCGGCTTAAATATAAACACGACGACTTTGCACATCATTTCATTTTCATTCAATAGTTCAGAGTACGCAGTTGAATCGATGCTGTAGAACACGTTGGATTGGTCGTGGGGGTCTGCGTGATAGCGCAACCCGTTCGCCAGACTTGACTACCTGTAATTTCTGCTTGTCGGGATGCATGAAGGTATTAGTGTGTCAGGATAAATTGCAAAAAACAAGATGGAACTCTCACCGCCCATCTTGGACGGTGCAACTTCCTGCGGAGCATCCATGAGAGCCCACAGAAAGCAATGTTGTTATTTTGAGACAGGTCACTTTTGCATGGCCAGTGCAGGAGTCATTTCAAATGGCAAACGATGAAGTACAAAAAATACGCCTTACGATGTGTCACATCATATATGACTACGCGACTAAATAGCGTCTGCGATTACGACCGTGTTGATACAGTTTTAGGCGCGTTCACAAAATTGCGAAAAGCGACTATTAGCTTCGCCATGTCTGCCCTTGTGTCCGTCCGGATCGAACCGCTTGGCTCTCACCGGACTGATATTCGTGAAATTTGGTATTTGAGTATTTTTCGAAAATCTGTCGAGATAATTCACGTTGCATTAAAAATCCGACAAGAATAAGGGGCACTTCACATGAAGACCAATATACATTTTTGATCATATCACTCTCAGTTCCTCTTATAATGAGAAATGTTTCACACAAAATACAGAGAAACTCGAAACACACCATATTCAATATTTTTTTTTTCTCGAACATCCTGCGTTTATGAGACAATGTGGAAAAATGTAGTAGAGCCTGGAAGGCCGTAGATTACAACATGGCGCAAGCGCATTGCGTGCTAAGTACCTAATGCTACACACGTACACACTCAGAATATGTAATCCTTATTGCTTGTCCACTGCAACAGTGGTTGCAGGAACGCGCCTCATTGCCTGTCTTGTTTTCGCTCTGAATTAATGAATATGTAATGAAACGTGACAGGTATTGCGTAGGTCAGTCTGTCAAGCTGTGGCTGAGAGAGGAAGATAGTCGCGAGGGACATTAACTGAGAATTTAAGAGACAGTTTTATTCTGTTTCAGTTTTTGATTTGAAGGGCGTGGCGTGATGTAAGGTACTGTTGTGGAAATTACTTGGAGGGACTGCGAAAAGCCACGGAAACCTCGGTTGATATCCTGGTTGAGATTCGAACGTGGCATCTCACTGGTACAAGTCAGAAGCTGTAGCGCTGAACTATTTTCGCTCGGAGCGTGTTTGGCCTAAAAGAATTCGGCTTCAGGTGATGAGTAAAACAGGGTACTAGTGTTTAGTTCGTGAGGTGGCGGGGATTCGCAGTGCGAACCTCCATAATGCACGTTGAGACTATTTATCTCTATGCCAGTCTGTTCAGTTTTTGTGTGGCCACCGAGTCGTAGAACTGTAGTTTTCAATATGTGGTGTGGAGGTAATTTGAATAACAGAAGTATGTTTACAAAATGTGTCATTTTGAATTTTCCGGTTTGATTTTTTTTTTTAATTTGTTGCACGTTATTCAGTGGCCAGTATCGAGTTTATGTCATTCTGTTTCGGTAACTCGTGCAGTAAGAAACGCTCAGAAACACTCTTGAGGGCAAAATTCCTCGTTATTTACTATTAAGGCAATTAGCACTGCGCTGTGAAGAGTTACCGCGTGCATGTTTTCACGCCTTTATCGTAGGTTGCCCAAGTCCGTTGTCAGATCATTCGCCTTTTCTCCATAGAACGCTCTTGGCCTTACAGATTGGTTTTCATGCATTGTTAGTCTCCTGGCGTGAAATTTATATTCGTCAGTCGTCCTTGTGACTCTGTATGCTAACATTACAAATTTGAAATGTTTATCATCTTCTCTGGTAGTAGAGCTGTGCGGATTACAGGCTTCCCTCTCGAGGTCTTACATAAGCAAACTGCTGCCTGGCGAAAGACCTGTAGGAAAACAAATATATTGCGATTCTCAATAGGATACACGTTTTTCTTTGATGTTCTGATTTTTCATTTGAGGCAAACTTCCAGGAATGTTCTGGCGTTGTTCTAATGAAAGCAGTTTTAATCATATGGGAAATATGATTGAAGTAACAGCACTAGATGAAAAGATTCGTAACGAAAAAAAGTGCACATTAAGTTCAGTAAATGTAGCCACTCTGAATTTTATTTGTCCGCGCCCTGTTTGAAAATGTAAATATTAAACTTGCAGTACGTGGGAGTGCTGATAATTCCTTAGCCCGACCTGGAAGGAAACAAGCTACAGCGACCAAACTCGGCATTTAGTCAACATACTCCCCACAAAGCTCAATGCACTTCTTAGCCCGTTGCTCTGACTTTTGCAAGCCACTCAAAAAAAAAATTCAGAAGGTTGTCGGTCCAACCAGGTCTCCGCGGCGGCAATGACCTCAGCGTCGGACGATAAATGGCGAACTTTCAATTGTTTTTTTCAGTCCAGGGAACAGGTGGTAGTCCGACGGGGCAGATCCGGAGAATAGGGTGGGTGATCAAGACACTGGAAGCTCAGGTAGGCCAGTTTCTTCTGGGTTGCAAGTGCCCGGTGAGCCGGCGCATTGTCGTGCAACAAGAAGACCCACTTGGTGACCTTCCCGCGTCGTTTTTCCTTCAAAATGTCCATCAGTTGCACCAGCAGAGATGAATAATACTTCGCGTTGTAGTTTGGCCCTTTGGAAGATAATAAATGAGGAGGATGCCGTATTGAGCCCAAAAAATCGAGGGGAGAACTTTTCCAGCGGATTTTTGTACTCGGAATTTGGGGGGGGGGGCGGGGTGAGCCGCCATGCCGCCACCCCACTGATTGTTGCTTTGTTTCCGGGTCATAGTGATATAACCAGGTTTCGTCTATGGTCACCAATCGCGACAGGACATCATTTGGATCGCAATGAAAATATTTCAAAAGTTGCTCAGACGACTGGCACCGTTGACGTGTTTGATCCGCGTTCAGACATTTCGGGACCCACTTCGCGGAGAGCTTCCGCATGTCCAAATCGTCATGAATGATGGGCCCAATCCGCTAACGTCATATGCCCAGTTACTTAGCTATTGATTTAGCCTAAATTCGGCGATCTTCCAAGATTAACTCGTGAATTTTATCAATAATCTCCGGGGTGGTCACTGTTTTGGGTCGTCCAGGACGAGGAGCATCACAGGTGGAAAAATCACCCCCTTTAAACTGGGCCACCCAGTTTTTGACGGTGGCATTCAATGGTGCATGTTCCCCTAATATTTCTTTTGGAATGGGGTGAATATCCCCCTACCCCTTCGCTCTGGGGGGGGGGGGGGGGGGGACTTGACGAGAGCTCGCGCCTCGATATTGTTGAAATTGCGCACTTCACCTGACATGCTTCCTTTCAGCATCTGTAACAAGAAAAGACCTGCAATTCGGCACATAAACCCTTCTTCCCAACGACACTATCTATTCCATCCTGCGACATCGGGAAGTAGGTCGGGCTAAGGACTTATCAGCATCCCCTCGTAGACCGCGATATTTCTATTTGTTTTAGGTAGTCGTGGATGTGAAAATGATCTTTCGCCGTAAGGAGAAACATATGCTGAGGTTGTTCGGAACGAACTGCTGAGAATATTATTTAAGTTTAAGAAAGGTGAAGTAACGGTAGGGTGGAGAAACTTTTAAGAATGGGGAGTTACGTAATTTGTATTCTTGTTGGCGTTATTAAGTTAAAAGGGGTGAGCTGGTCTGTATAAGTATTGCGGTTGCGGAAGTTGGGTAGTAAATAAGGTGTAACACTTTCGTTGGAAAGCCCAGTGGGAAGTGAAAATGCGTAGTAGATATAAAGAGGAGAATATTATTGCTATAGACGGAAGATAAATATGTGGATGTGTGAAATGAATTCGAGTAGCTGAGGATAGTAGGATACCAAAGGACTAGATTTTATGAACACCGTGTTAAAATTTGTGATATACAAAAGAAGATAATTTCTTGATCGTTACGAAAAACAATCGCCCCTTGAACGAACGCTCGCTACCGTCTAGCTAGTTACGTTGGTAGTGCTGTTCTTTTCTGTCCATAACTTGGCATCATGATGCCTGTGTCAGTAATAAGTATGCTGGTTATTCTACATCTATTATCATCGTTGTTCTTGTTGTTTGCATAATGGTTAAAGAAATATTGGGCCTTGGGCAATGCGCGAATGGGCGAAAAAAAACTGTGTAATCTATTCGGAGATAATGATGTAGGGAGTAAAACTATGGAAAAAGATATACGCTGTATAAGAAGGGGTCACGTCCATAACATTTATTTTTGGGCGCGTTTCGAGCAAAATTTCAAAAGTTGTTAGTTTTGTTGTCCATTCTTCCATTTGTAACAGCGATAAACAGTCATTTCGAAAGAAATTCGACGTGGTAAATGTAAGCTGATTTTTGGTCGAGGGGTTTTGATATTGATTTAGTTGGTATTTTTTACGGGTCTGTGTGCAGTTATGGACTTAACCTGAGTCTTCACAGAGAAATAATTCCTTGAATAAAACTGCGTGTTTATAAACTTTTCGCTTAAAACTTGTTTTGACAGGATTAGTGGTAGCAGCGTACCAACAGTACTAATTTCTGCCCATTGTCGTAGGCTTTGTACCAGCTTTCTGTGATGCCCGAACGTCTGTCTGATATCCGCTCGGCTCACGAGGCGTTCTAGACAGGATACAGATGTCATGCGAAATGAAATCGTACAATCTGTGACGTCAGGGTCAGTTTGTCCGTTTTCTTTTTCTTGCAAAACATCCAAACATAGACCGTAACTGCAAGTTCGAATTTCGGGCCTGTTACTCTCAGATGAATTCCGACCGAATGTTTTGTAGCGGTGTATATTATTATTGTTGTTGTTGTTGTTGTTGTTGTGACGTGTGGCTGAGACGACGTTCGGCGGAATTGACTTACAAAACGAGGGAATTTCAGCAGCAGAGCGGCGTAATTCAAAGGTAAACTGACATTTTCCCCACCTATAATTGTTTGAGTGTCTTACTTCGCGGACGACGTGAAATCAAATTTGTGCTTTTCGGCTGTAGGTGGTGATAGTCCGTCACTTGGAACAGCCAACAAAAAGGTCTCTGGGATCTAAGTCAGAACATGTTAGGACCAAAGGAACGGATCGCGAGTGGGCTTGACCAAAAAGTTCCAAATACTGTAGTCCCTCGGTCATCCAGACTTTATGGGGGGAGGTATGGTCCGGATTACCCGGGAATCCGGATCACCGAGGGGGAAAGTCCGTGGTATAGGTAACATACAAAAGTCATCACTCATAGCTAAAGTGGAACTCCCTAGAGCCTAAATACTGCACTTAACAGTAAATAATAATAATAATAATGGGAGTTTTGTGGCTATCATATCACTATAATGTCGAAATAAGAAAGAAAGAAAAAGCTAAGACACTTGACAAATCACGTCCTTAAGGCTGAAGACTTACAGACAGGCTGGCTCTTCGGATTCACCCACGCCTTCCGACTCGGCGTACTCTAATTTCGGCCCGGTGATCGGACAATGACAGGATCACCGGCGGAAAAGAGGGTATTATAGCTGACCCAAAATTTCCCGGAATACCGGGGTCCGGATTACCGAGGGGCTGCTGTATTTTAAACCGCTCGTTTACTGACCGTGTGGAAGGCAGAATAATCCATATGAGACCAGCCAATCAGTGTCCCACGTTTGATTTGGAATTTTGCAGAAGTAGACTTATCGCGGGGTGAAGCTAAGTGTAGTTTCATAATGCGCGCGGACTTCCCATTTTGGAACATGACAGAACGTATGCACTTGATGTGGTCTCTCATAATTTCAATAATGCAGACCCAGACTTAGAAATGTCTGTATTTTTTATTTAAAAAGTATAAAAAATATAAGATATTTTAAAGTGTGATATACCGTTGTGATATAAATACACAAAGATCAGGAGAGTATCGTCAATCACAACCATCATCGTGTAGTAACTTGAAATTTAGTAAGCTGCATGTTTTGGCTGAACTATAAGAGAGAATAAATACGTGCTTATAAATAAGAAATACGTAAGAAGGAAGTAGTGTTCAAATAGTTAGACTAAGGAATGTATCGCCGTTTATTTATTAGTTTGTAGTTATGTGCGCCATACTATTGTAAAACTGAAATTAATAATTAAGTCACCTGCTAATAATTATTCAGTTTACTTTGTTCTATGAGACGTCGACGTACCTGCCATGAATACCTGCCCGAGATACCCCTGACTTGTGCTTAGCTGTACCACTGCTCTAGTAGGCCGATCTTTTCGACCTACCACTCCATAAATTCCTGCTTTGCAATACTACTACTAATAATAATAATAATAATAATAATACACTTCAGCATAAGCAAGGAAACGGGGGTACAATTGGACAAAAAAACACTGGTATGAACATGTGCCAAAATCAGTAGAAACAAGTCAAGGAGGCAAGGAAACCATATTGTGGAATCAACAAGTACAAACTGACAGAACTATCCCCAACAACAAACCAGACATTATAACCCGTGAGAATGAAAAGGGAACATGTATGTTAATAGACGTTGCAATCGCAGGAGACAGAAGTGTGATTAAAAAAGAAACCGAGAAGATTCTAAAATATAAAGACCTTGCAATAGAAATACAGCGCGGGTGGAATGTAAAAACAAAGGTGATACCAGTAATAATAGGGGCTACTGGGAATATTTCAAAGTCATTTAGAAAATACATGAACAACATACCAGGAAAACATGAAGTTAAGGAACTACAGAAAACAGCCATATTGGGCACTGCACACATACTTCGGAAAGTACTAATGTAAAAATACAATAGATTCAACACTGAAACTAACGATAT
>Ga0123352_10012103_pt1 | contig 13625 bp, 10 predicted proteins | sample TergutLab28metaG_FD_89700 | JGI IMG/M metagenome (GOLD analysis project Ga0123352, IMG submission 89700) | Labiotermes labralis P1 segment gut microbial communities from Petit-Saut dam, French Guiana - Lab288 P1 | ecosystem: Host-associated > Arthropoda: Insects > Digestive system > Gut ...
TAATGACTATATAATGGACAACTACATGTTTCGGCCTGTACTGGCCATCTTCAGGTTGTCTTAGGGGAACTTAAGATCTTACTATAAGCATGCACGCGCACGTGGTGTAGAAATCTCTACATATGGGCCTTATTAGCAAAAACAAAGACAAAAACAGGAATCTAATAAAAACAACACAAAACAAAAACAGATACAGAAAAATAAAGCTATTGTGCGGGTGTGCTCGGCACACCCCCACAATAGCTTGTAGATCGGTCCGTTCTACAAGGGACAAGAGATGGGACCGAAAAGTTGTCCCAAAACGTCGGTAAAGAATTACCACTGCCCGATGCGCAACAACCCAGAAGAGCGCAGTTCTCATCCACTTCGTGGCGGAAGCCTGAAATAACGCAAATTGCCGCCTGTCTGAACTCTGGGTCTAAAAGAAGAGTTTGTCCACGCGGGTAATCGAACTTGGATTTTTAAGTCGTTTAACCATAGTCTAGTCTGTAACTGAATGAGAAATTATTCCGACTATGTAATGTCTCAATGATAATAATAATAATAATAATACCAAACCTTATAACCCATGATAATGAAAAGGGAACATGTATGTTAATAGACGTTGCAATCTCAAGAGACAGAAATGTGATTAAAAAAGAAGCCGTGAAGATTCTAAAATATAAAGACCTTACAATAGAAATACAGCGCACGTGGCATGTAAAAATGAAGGTGATGCCAGTAATAATAGGAGCGATTGGGACTATTTCAAAGTCATTCAGAAAATACACGATCAACATATCAGGAAAACATGAAGTTAAGGAACTCCAGAAAACAGCCATATTGGGCACTGCACACATACTTCGGAAAGTACTAATGTAAAAGTACAATAGATGCAACACTGAAACTAACGATATAAGCACCATGAATAGTAACAACAGAATAGCTGCAACGCTGTATTCCCTAGGGACATAGTTTGTCTCAGGAATATAAGTATAAATACCATGCATAAAGGAGATGATGATGATGATAATAATAATAATAATAATAATAAAACTTTCCTTAATATAGACAGTAGACACTGCAGAGGGTTTTCATTGTCGAAAAGTCTCAGTGCCTACGACACTTTACATTTGTATATTAAAGTTTTGTTTAGAAATTCGTAAGATTCCCTTGAGGGTTTAAATCACTGAAACTGTGAACTGATATGTTAAAAACATGCCTTTGTTTCTTATGAAGCCCAGTTCGTCCTCTTGGGATTTAGTGTTGGATAATTAGTGTTCTAATTTCCAAACTTGTTACTTGTTCCAGGCCCGTCGCTTTGTTTTTCTTTATCCTTAGCTTGCTTACTGTGTTGTGGCTCTTGATGCCGCAGGGTTGAACTTGATGTTAAAGCTGAGGGGTGGCTGAGGGTGGTAAAAGTGGAAGGAAAATGAAGACTCTGCCCCCCCCCACCCTTTCCCTTTCCACTGCTACCAAAGTTTCGAACCATTCAATATGCATTAACTCTTAGAGCGAAAGAAGGAACTGAAGGAGAGCAAGGAAAATGATTGATCTAATTCTTCTTCAACCCACACCAGAGCACCGTTTCTCTTCCTTTCCCGCGCACTTGTTCCGCCGTAGCACGGTTCACCTTAAAGTCGAAGTTTCATCTGGGCTCCCATTTTGTGACACACAGATGTAGTTAATTGTGTCTGATCATGGTATCGAACATTATCAACTACAAACGCGTGGCTAGTGGCCTGTCTTGTCGTCATTACAGTCTCCTGTGGTCAGTTACTGGTCTTTCAACGCAGGGTGCTGACAGTAATTGGACTCGACAGAGAGGAAGTAGCAGGAGGAAGGTGAAAATTACGTCACTTTGAACTTCGTACTGCTGGGTGATTAATTCAAGCAGGATGAAAGGCTGGAATATGTGACGCACGTTGGGAAAGTGGAATTTTTCCCCCGAAATTCTGAAGGTAAGAGACGCTGCCGGCCACACTGATGTAGACGAGTGGGTGATATTAAAACGGATTTGCAAGACATATTAAGTGAGGCTATGAAGCCGGTTCCTCGCAATGCGTAAAACATGTTGACCAACTCTGCGGTTATCAGCTTGTCAAAGACTAATCTGTTGTTATTTATTCTTTTATTTATTTAATTTATCTTCAAACATCTCGTTTTTCTCAGAAGTAATAATTACAATCTCTGTTCCATCCTGTCATAAAGTTACAGTTATTTGTTTCGCGGTCTGAAATTGCGATAGCTGTAGTATTATGAAAATGTAAATTCTACCTATTTGCATAAAGCCTATAAAATTCGAAATTATGTGCCTAAAATCTTATTATACTTCCATGTTGTATACAGTGCAAGCTATCTACGGCAACCGAGTTTTAGTGTATGTGCCTGTGTGTCCTCGTCTACAAAATTTTGTATCACGATTATCCTAGAATCGGTCGTCCTTGTATATAATTAAGATTATAAATTCGTGATTGATTAATGTTGTGTGTTCAAACCTCCTCACAAATCGAAGAAACAGAGCAATCTGAGGGGCAAACTATCCACTTTTTACATCTGTTTACTAGTAAAGATGTGGTTTGTTTAGTTTTCAAAAATATTAGGCCTACGTGATGAAATGCTAATAGTCAGTGCACATTTGTTGAAATTTTAATCAGGCCTAAATAAAAGATTCGTAATTCATATATTCTGTATATTTTACTTTACTCAGACAATAAGAGCACATGGCGCTGACTGCATGCTGTGACTGTTTCATCCCATTTGATTTATCTACTAAAGGTGTGACTTACTACATTCAGCACGTAGCCCATATAGTGCACTCGGCTGCTCTTCCTTTGTAACGTGGTTGAATAAAGAGAGATCAACTTGATGTCACTTGCTTTTTTATTTCATTACTTAATGCTCAACATGTTTCGGATGTCAATACATCCATCCTCAGGAGCTTGCGACTTATTTGTTGAGTTATTTCATGGGTTGTATTGCTCTGGTTCGATGCGTGTTGGTGTTACGTTGTGGTTTGGCTGGGGTGGTGTGGTATCCTGAGGATGGATGTATTAACATCCGAAACATGTTGAGCATTAAATAATGAAATAAAAAAGCAAGTGACATCAAGTTGGTCTCTCTTAATTCAAGTATGAAGATGATGCACGTTCCAATAAACATAAGGTTTGTAACGTGGGTTTGACGTAGACTGCTCCTTTCCTGACCCGTCTCTCTTTATTCTGAAGATGACGGTGGAGACTCCAGGACCTGGTAACCCCACATCAGTCTACAGCATCTGTATGCGGCTGACCGCTGTAGAAAATATCACCGCTATGAGAACATAAAATCTCAAACACATTCTCACTCTACTTCCCTTCTATTTTTTCTTCCTTCTTACTGTATTATTTCTTTTCTTCTGATTAAGGATAACATTAATAGTAATACAGGATTTTATACGATATTCACAGTTCCTCTAGACAGAGGTATTACATGAAGACAGACCGTTAGCGCTCGTTCCCACGTCTTTCTCAATTTCAAATTCGCAGTAGTGTCCCCAGTCGACGGTATGCGGCGTACGTTCTTGATAACTCGAACAAATAATGTCGTTCAGTCATATATCTTACAAGTGCCCCGAGTGTTTAGAGGCCCGTACAAAAATGAAGACAAATCTAAACCTGTAACACGTGGAGTAGCGTGACGCGTGACACGCATGCAATGTTTTCGGCCAATTACGTTATTCATTGACCCTTGCGTCGTTTAAGGACTTTTTGAACCTCCATATAATTTGTTTCAAATAGAGTGAAATTCGAGTACTGCAGAACAACACTGTAATTTAAATAATCTAAAGTTACATTCTAAATTGTGGGTGTTCCATCCCGTTGTGCTAATATAACAAAGTTATTTATTGTCCGTCTTACACAACAATATGATGTGAAATTAAGTTACGTACAATTAATAAAGTTACATGTTTCAACCCCTTGGGGTCATCTTCAGGGTTATAAAATATGAATCCTACAAGGTAAGTCTGAAGTAGTTACCTACGGGATCCCGTGGTTTACAGTGAGTTAGTTATAAAATATATGTTATAAAAAGTTGGTTAAAATACAGGTAAAGAACATATGATCATCGTGAAGAAGTGGATCGTTGTTGTGTATATGTGATAGGTGTTTATGTACCTTAGGAATGTGCCGTAATGTTATGGTCGTGGATTGGGGACCTCACGATATACAGGTGGCCTTATGCCATATATGAGTGGTGTGTTCATAAGGCCACCGGTAAATCGTGAGGTCCCCAATCCACGACCATAACATTACGGCACATTCCTAAGGTACATAAACACCTATCACATACACACAACAACGATCCACTTCTTCACGATGATCATATGTTCTTTACCTGTATTTTAACCGACATATTATAACATATATTTTATAACTAACGCACTGTAAACCATGGGATCCCGTAGGTAACTACTACAGACGTACCTTGTATGATTCATATTTTATGAGCCTGAAGATGACCCCAAGGGGTTGAAACATGTAGCTTTATTAATTGTACATAACTTAATTTCACATCATATTGTTGTGCAAGACGGACAATAAATAACATTGCTAGAGTTACATTGCTTTACTCCGATAAAGCATTTTGAAATTTCAGCGACGGCATATGCCATCTCTCAACCTTAGGTGTGGTTTCCACAGCCAGCTCTTCTGTTGATGCTGTGTTATACGGTATATCATTTGAGGGACAGTGCAGTGTTCATTGCACTCAGTTTGCACGATGTGTAATGCTTCCAGAAAAGGTCAAGTCTACAGCACTGACAAAATTTTAGACATTTATCTTTTTGCCGTTAATTTCTGCCATATTATGGTCATGTTTTCATCTGTAACCAGTGATAACATACATACTAAGCAAGCATTACAATTTTATTCATTTATTTATTGATTAAAATATTCTGGTGTTTCATCCCCAAGATAGACCATCCGCAAAACAAAAAATCCAGTAAAGGGAAGGGTTTATTTCAACTGTCCATAAAATACTTTCCTAACACAGATATTATGTGCACCCCTCCCCCCCCCCCACTATTTCATCAAGCTCGAACAAAAACGTATAATTATTTTTTTCGGGTGTTAAGGCTATACAATTATATATTTATTACATTTTCCCATCCGAAATGTAGTACATGTCTACCCTATCGTAAAAGGATCCCTGTTTACTAAAGCACACTGCGTATAGGAATCAATATTTAAAGATCTGTACCGCTAGATCTACTGCTAATGCTAGAACCAAAATCAATAGCTCTCGTCTGCGAAAACGTTTAATCCCTGTTGGTAGTAGTGTACTTGCGAATCTTCTAATTTATTGTTACCAGTGCAAATGATATTTTTCTTGTTCTCATTCTCCACATAATTTTGCTATTATTACTGCTTCTTCCACCGCTACTACTACTACTAATACTGCTACTGCTACTGCTACTACTGCTGCTACTACTACTACTGCCTTTATTATTGTATTATTATAAGTAATGCTGTTTATAATTCCACACCTGCTGCCACCTGGAAGAGGGATAGTTTAGGAGGTTACCGTCAGGTTCAGTATGAATGAATATGAATAAGAATTCCCGAAAGAGGAAGAGGTATTTTCTTCTCCACAACGTTCAGCAGGGTTGTGGGGCTGAACCAGCTTAGAGGGATCCTTGCTTGGTTCTGAGGCTACAGGCTCATAGATCTGATGACTCTCCTCCATCTAAAGCGGAACTTAAGATTCAGTGGATCTGTACTTCCATTCCCACACACGCCTTTGCGGCGTGCGCAGAAACAAGTCTTGCAGTGGTTGCCGGTTCGAATCCCGCAAAGGTCACATATGTCCGTCTCTGGTGAGTTTTGTGTTGTTAAGGAAAGGACTCTGAGTCGGGCCGATCACTCGTTCAGAGGAGTCCAACCGAGTGTATGTGAGTGTGATCGTGCAGCTTCGATAATGAGGACGCCCCGGCCCACTGGGGCTACTGCGCCATAAAAAACACTTACATTTTGGAGATAACAAGTTTTACCTTGGATCAGGTCACCGGCTGATCTGTTTATGGCTAGGCTATCTAGGCGAGTTTTAGGATATTATTTTCGATTATGCCACTTACTGCTATCACTGACTGATAATGATGATCATTTAATTTGACTGCGTTGATTTGTAGTTCGAATAACACGACCAACAGTCAGCCGGTCAGCATCAGAATTGTACTTGTTTAGAGCTTATATCTGGAATTTTCGCTCAGTAGTTGAGTTTGCGGGTACAAAACACAAGGCCCATATTTCTCGCATCTCAAGCAATGTTATACATAATGTGTTGATGTATTTTAAATTTTAAACCCAAATTCTGATGCATTCAGCTCTTTTGCCTTTCCGATCAGACGCAAAATGAATCCAAATAAAGACAAGAGCATAAGGAAATGTGCACGGACGCTGTCCGTCTTTTTTTTTTTTTTCGTTTTGGTATTCTCAGCCACATTTGTTCAAGACAGATAACTTTTGTAAGCAAAGGAAAACGCCCTCTACCACCCACACTACCCCATCCACAAAACACAAACCCTCTAACACGTCTGGAGTGAAAATGTGTGTGCTGTTCTGTATATCCTGTTGGGAGGGTTGAAACCACCCCAAACCCAACATCCCTAGCAACATCTGCCGATGACACCCCCTGCACTACACATATATGCTGCAGGGGGATGCTGGAACACATAGTCACCACCAGGGAAAATAGTGACCACCCTCTGGCAGTGAAAGTATCCCTGCCAGAATAGCTATGCACAGTGCTCTGGCGGTGTTAAAAATAAGGATAACGGGATAGGACAGATAAATCCACGCAAGGTGTGTGCAGCAATGGGACACAACTACACCCCTATTCCGTTTAATTGGAGATTCCCAGCCAAATCTGCAGCTCTGTTAATTCGGAGAAATTGCCACACTGCTTGCTCTGCTGTTGAGATTAAATATTTGAAACAAAACGAAATTATGCAGGATGAGTCCGATTAGTGCTGAAGGGTTTGAAGAAGAGTGAGTCCAGGGGGAAATACAGACAGGAATATGTTTTTCCATACCAGAGTATTTCAGTAGAAACATGTGTACATCTCACAACTTCGAACTCTTTCAATTTTTTTTTTGTTCAGTGATCTCTATAGTCAAGTTGTGTCGCGCAGATGTGGAAAATCTTTAAGCGGATTTTAATATGGAAAGCTATATTGCAGGAAACTGAACTTCAAAATGAGAAGAACAGTTTCTACTCTTGTATAAAAACCTCTTCACGAGAAAAAGTCTGAAATCTGAGGAACACAGAGTACGTGACACGTAACGTAACGTAAGCGGAAACACATGAAGGAATCCAACCCCACGTTGTGCCATACAGAAATAAGCAGGTTATAGGAACAACAGAAAAAACAAGTAAGGAAAAACTAATTATATTTGGCATAAGAAGGGGCCTGTGAAATTAACAAGAAACATTTCATGAAAGAAAAAATCTTCCGACGTGGTAAAATAGCATTAAATGTTTATCCTATTAGTTTAATAGAGAATATAATGGATTATTTACGTTGTTGAGTAGACTAACTCAAAGCTGCAAATTAAAACGGAAAGATGACTTTGAACTGTACACCAAAATAATAAAGCGAATGGATGGGACCTACAGAGACGAATGTATTGTCAGCTTGACAGTAGAAGCAGAGTTATCAGCTTCAGGCGACACCACTGATGCACATAGCACTTCATTCATCGTCACATTCAACGTCCAGGTATAGTGTGATTTGAACTGTCCCGGATTTAAAATTCCACAATATCCTTGCTTTTTCTTACCTGTTTTTTGCCCACATTGCAATTTATTATTTACCTTCCCGTAATCTTTCCAGTTCTGCTCTAAGTGCGATATCCATTTCTGTTTTGTGAATTTATTTAGCTCTTGTAATCTGTTCACTTTCAATTCTTATCGCATTTCTTGATTTGTTGTCTTTTTTCACGCATCTTTCATTGACCAAATAAATTTAATTACTGCTAATTTTGTTGAGCTTGTCTCCATTTCACACAGACACGTAAACACAAGCAGGCACACACACACACACACACACACACACACACACACAAACATATATTTATATATCACTCCACTTTGAGTGTATTTTATAAATTTCTCTTCCAATTCAGAACTGCGCTCTTCTGGGTTGTTACGCAGCCAGTAGTGATAATTTCCTACTGTAGTTGCAGGACAACCGATCGGTCACATCTGCAGGAGTCAAGAATCGAAGAATTCGTTTAGAATCTTGACCCCTGCAGATGGGACCGATAGGGTGTCCCGAAACGTCGGTAAGAAATTATTACTACTGGCTGCGTAACAACCCAGAAGAGCGCAGTTCTCTTCTACTTCGCGGCGGAATCCTGCCTTCTCTTCCCATTATCATTTTCAGAATCCGTTTTGTATTCTGAAATGTGGGAGTAGAAGACAAAGTCACACGCCACTTTGAACCACGTACGTTTGATTTTTTTACATAATGAGTTAAAAGTTCTAAAAGTAACGTCCCACCCATAACCAAAACTCGTAGGAGTCACTCTAGAAACAGAGAGCGATAGGTCATTGTTGCGGTCATTTGGTTGTATTACTGCAGGATCCGCTGCAGCTATTTTGTGCGAATCAACAAGTTTTCATTCGCATCACAAAAATACATGGAAAAGTACCATAAGGGCAGACAGAGAAATAATTTATCATTCGCTTCTTGTTGAAGCTTGAAGCGCCCCGACCACCGCTCTAACCACCATGGCCACAAACTAACCGCGCTTCGGCTATTCATCTCCTGTGCCAGTACATACTGCTGAGAAATCTAAAACAGTTCCCTGGTCTGCAGGATTCATCTTGGCCGATGGATGTAAAACGCACTGTCTTCGTTTTCGATATTTGGCGAATCTTTTCTTCTGGGTTATTCCCCGGCTTCTGAATTTCATATGCGAACGTTTCGGAATACTCTGACTGTTCCATCTTCATACCCGCCCGCCTATGATGATGGAACAGACAGACTGTTCCGAAATGTCGGTACATAAAATTCAGATGCCGGGGAATTACCCCGAAGAAAGCATACAGCATTCAGAACACGTCGAAACTCTGAAATCAAGAAATATTTCCTTCACCTTTATTCAGCAAGGTATTTGCAGTATTGATGAAGATGAGCTCAGTTGACAGGTCGCACTCACACTGTATCGAATACCATTCGCTGTATAAATATTGTGTCGACTTTGTCTTTCGACTACAGTGCAAAAATGCACATTGGCGGAAAATTACAAGATTCTATCCAAAAATAAAAGTGGAATTGACATCTCAATTGGCGATTCCTAAATTTTTGCAGTTCGTGATTTTGTCTCTGCTCTGTACCGCCTGTGGTCAGAACTGTAAAGCAATCCCTGTTCATACATATTACAGGCCCAAGGTGGTAAGGTTGTCAGCCCTACACCCCTGCCGCTTTAACCCCCCAGGAAATATTCCTGATACTAATTTCTCTTAGAGGCTGATTCGACCCCATGGACATAGTGCGGCCCGAATAAAGTTAAGGAAAATTCTAGTGACACCAACGGGAATCGAACCTTCCGGCTTGTGGCGCAGTTCTTCAACCAACTGCGCCGCCGTGTGCGCTGTATATTGCATAAGATAATCGTGCTATACATAAAGTGAAAGTACATAAGGAATAGAGAGCGGAGAGTGGCGAGCCAGAAATGCTTTATGTACAGATGCTCTGAATTGCTAAGATTGTGTACGTGCTTCTGTGGTAAAGGTAAAGGTAAAGTGTTCCCGTTACAGGCCCGGTGTGGCCCAGAGGATGGGTAGAGGTATAGCTCTACTCTTCCATGACCGCGGCACTAGAAGGGAGTGAGTGGTCAGCAGCACGCCCTGGCCGCACTTTATCCCCGGGAAAGACCCGGTACCCATTTTACAGGAGGCTGGGTGGGCCCCAGAGCCAGTCTGGACGGGCGGAAAATCTCGTCCCCACCGGGATTCGGTCCCGGAGCCTCCAGCCCGTAGTCAGTCGTTATACCAACTTAGCTACCCGGCCCATGCTTCTGTGGTAGACGATTGAAATATGAGAATGGAGAATTGGTGGAATGATTGTGACAGACGATACCGCTAGGAAGACGCAGGTAAGAAGGAAAGACAAATCTGGAGGAACTCCTTGTTGCTGCTAATCGTAAAAGGATGTAAGAGACTAGCAGGAGACACGGACATCTGGAGACGAACTGTTGAAGAGACCAAGACCCGATGCGTCCTGTCGCTTCAGTTATGAGAAAGAATACGAATAAGATACTGACAGGGAAGTACCGGAGTACTCCATAACCCTTCCGAGTGATGTTTTGTTCACCACATGTTCCACATGGACTGGCTTTGTAGTGTGAAACCGTGTAGTTCTGTGTAAATCCCACACGACAGTAACCCTAATGATCTGCATCTTCACAGCCTCTAATGTGATGATTTTCGCTGATATTGCAATCGGAATATGATGCCAGCACTTGGCCTCGCGATGACCGTTTTTATCTACCAAATTACGCGGCGTCCTACAGCATTCCGCCGTGAGAACTCATACGTGTTGTTTGAGCGTAGATTGGCAATATCGACACACACAGGCTTGCGGTCGGCGATATTCAGTATTAGTAAAGGGAAATCTTAACGCCTGATTTGTAAAAGGTAAAGGTAAAAGTAAAGTGATCCCGTTACAGGCCCCGTGTGGCCCAGAGGGTGGGTAGAGGTATAGCTCTACTCTTCCATGACCGCGGCACTAGAAGGGGGTGAGTGGTCATCAGCACGCCCCGGCCGCACTTTACCACCGGGGAAGACCCGGTACCCATTTTACAGGAGGCTGGTTCGACCCCAGGGCCGGTCTAGACGGGCGGAAAATCTCGCCCCCACCGGGATTCGATCCCGGACGGTCCAGCCCGTAGTCAGTTACTATACCTACTGTGCTACTTGGCCCACAATGCCTGAGTTGTAGTCTGATTAATTCACTTCTGATGTTTATGAGGTCAGTATAGACTGACGGCATTAACATCCATCTCACAGTGTAACACAAACAGATTACCTGTTTTTAATGTTTATTACGCTACATGGCATCTTTGTAGTCAAACGTATTGCTAATAACAAAAAACAGTAGCGCATCTTTGACCTTGAATTTTCAGTTACGACAGTTAATGTCACCGCAGACATAACATTTCTTTGTGTCAGAAATAGTGTTTCCTTGCATTCCTTGAAAAGCTATTTGGATTGAGAAATTATCGCGTCACCTTTTCAATCTTCGTCCTCGTATTTTATGTCCTGCTTTCTTTTCTTTCCAATAGGCAGTTGCTGAGAAAGGCAACTACAAGCTTCTGTTGCGGATTTTTTCAAAGTTAAGGTAACATTGGAGTTGCTAGCGCTGAGCACTATATTTATCTGATAAGTTTCGGACTATGCGACTTTACTTCAACCTTTTTAGTTGTTTCGGACATAAAACCTACGGAGAAATTGACTGACTGGCCTGCAGGATATAATCCCACTGTCTGTCACATTCCTATCGGAATCCTTATCCTTTCTGTTTAAGATATTTCGAACATTCTTTTACAAGGCAATTTTGCCGGAGTGTGAAGAAAATAACAAACCGAGAGAGAGAGAGAAATAAAGAAACTGCTTTGCAAATTGTTGCATGAGGTGTAATAATAATAATAATAATAATAATAATAATTTATTCCCAATTTTAAGCTGCGAACTAAAAAATAAATGTGGAATTTTTTGAAATATAATTGAGTGAAACCACTTGAAATTTGAATTTAAATCAGGGCCGTTGAAAAGTTGTGATAAGGGTGCAGGATTCGAAATTTCTGGGACGACGGGCTTTGGCAAGTTCGACCAGTGTTCGGTTGCTGGTAGAAGCAGAGGACCATCTCTTTGACTGCGCGTCCATACTGTTGCCTGAGATCATGTAACTTCCAGTCTGGTCGGCACCGCTGTTTCTTTACACTGAACTCAAGCGCCCGGACATTGAAGTCGACTGCCCGTTTTATCTTGCGTAGAAGTGAAGAATGCAGACGGCCATACGTTCATTTTTTCACACATCTTAAAAGCACGATGCCCAAGCACAAGGTCGATTTCAATTTACTGTTATAATCTTGAAGTTTCCATTTTATTAATTTTGTAACTTCAGCGTACATAATAAGAGACTCCCTGAGGATGATCTATAAACACCGAAACGTGTAGCAGTGCATAATAAATAGATAAAGCAAATCAGTCCCATTACAGGCCCGAGGTGCCCAGAGGGTTCCAGGAAGTTAAGGTTCCCAAGTTACGTGACAATGGCCCAGGATGGTGGTGAGGTTGTCAGCCTTACGAACCGGCCGCTTTTACCTCCAGGAAATACTCCTGGTACTCATTTCTGTTAGAGGCTGAGTCGACCCCAGGGGCCATAGTGCGATCGGAAGGATTATGTCAATGAAAAATTCCAATGACACTTAAGAAACAGATACAGGTGATATATATTGTGCATTTGTTGGACAGATGTAATAAAAAAACTATTAGTATGCTTCCAGGTGTCATGTTAAGCAGGTGTTTGCTTCGGTAGACAGAAAAGAGTGAAGTCAATTTGCCACCACTGCGCTGCCTGATACCAAATTGCACATTTTTCAACCAAACAGATTTTATTCTTTTGCTTCCTCGAAACTTCCTCCGGCCTTCTTTTCGTTCCTTTTACACATGTTTCTTTTCTGTACGCAGCTATTTTATTTTATCATTTTTTTCTCTTTTTCACCTCTCTCTTCGTCTCCTTTCATTCATCTTGACTGGCAATTGAGTCTCTGACGAACCACAAAGCTTAAATCTGAACCCCCTCAAAAAATGGGGAGATGGAAGCGATATATATAGGGCCATATATAAAGAAAATATCAAACGTGAGTGGAAATTTGAAAGTAGCTGAACAAGAAGCCAGCTGCGTCCTTGTTGGAGGATTTCCACACTCACTCGCACATGCCTATGGGGTACACGAAATGGAAACAACGCTGTGGGCTGTTGGGGTCTCTCTGAAGAAGCGAGTGCATTTGTTCCTCACTTTTTCGAATTTTGTCTTTTAAACCAACAGAAGACGAAGTCTACTTTCAACTCACGTTTGAAATACCAAGATGTATATGTTCTGTATTATATCTACTATAAACGGCGGGGCTGTTCTTAAGAGTTGCAATCGGTGGTCCACGTTTCTGGATTTATTTAACCGATTTCCAACATTTGCGCTAGTTATATTGCTTTCATCGGCAGGATGAATTTGAAGTGGCATTGAAGAAAGTCGAAATTGCTTTCCGAGCTATACGTGAGAATTTTCATTGAGGATATGAGGAGAATAATAAAAATGTTATTCAGGTAGATCTATATATATCTGGTCTTCGATCCCAGAATCGAACCCAATTCTTCCCACTGCACATTGCTGTCTGTGGTCACCGTACCATGCTTTGAGCTTGATCACTGACGTGAACAATTTAATGACACAACTCACCCAACCGAGGTGTTTGGTTTGAATAGTACCCACTTCGAATTATATTACAGAAATTCTCTCACCCCCCCCCCCCACTTTTTTTGTAGACCAAAACTTCCAAATCCCTCTCCTCGGACAATCAATTCTACTCTCAACTTAA
>Ga0123352_10012106_pt1 | contig 13624 bp, 10 predicted proteins | sample TergutLab28metaG_FD_89700 | JGI IMG/M metagenome (GOLD analysis project Ga0123352, IMG submission 89700) | Labiotermes labralis P1 segment gut microbial communities from Petit-Saut dam, French Guiana - Lab288 P1 | ecosystem: Host-associated > Arthropoda: Insects > Digestive system > Gut ...
GCGGAAAATCTCGTCCCCACCGGGATTCGATCCCGGACCGTCCAGCCCGTAGTCAGTCGCTATACCAACTGAGCTACCCGGCCTACACTGTGAAATACGAAGAATATATAAAATATTGCCTCCACCGGGACGGTCCGGGGATCGAATCCCAGTGGAAGCGAGATTTTCCGCCCCTGTCCAGACCGGCGCTGGGGCCCACCCAGCCTCCTATACAGTGGGTATCGGATCTTTTCCGGGGGTAAAGCGGCCGGGGCGTGGTGTTTTCCACCCACCCCCATCTAGCGCCGAGGTTAAAAAACGAGTAGCGCTATACATCTACTCCTCCTCTGCGACTTCGTGGCCTTTTCTAGGGTTAGCTTTACCTATTATATATTTAAAGAAAAGTCGGCTAATCAGACATGACATTTTTGTTTCAGGAGACAGAAGGTATCGTCTTTTTCTTGAATATTTGAAAGATAAAGTAAAGAGATGTTATAGTTACGTAATTCTGATAAAACACGTGTTGCTGCGTAATTTGCGTAATGGATAAGGGAAAGTGACATAAAAAACACACGATGCTTCTGACTTTGTTAAGAGATTTGACTAAATTATTATTTTGTGCTTTACCGACATTAATATTTAACAATGCAGTAAACCTACTAATTGGGTATGAAGTTATGTATTTTTCTTTGTGGCGCAAGAACCCAACTCGGGCCCAGACCGCCCCAGTATCGAGGTTTCTAGATCAAACACACACACGTTAAGACTCCTCTGAGCGAGTGATCAGCTCGTCGCAGAGTTCGCTACCTACACAACAAACCTCAGAGACTTACAGCCATGTCCTCAGCGGGATTCGAACCCACAGTTCCAGCAATCGCTACGCCTTAGACCGTACAGCCACGGGGATCCGTCTGTCGTTGTGTTATGTATATAAACCTCGTGATTACTCTTGGATTATCCTGTAGTGGCGTACTGTCCGTGTTCTCGCTTCCATTCATCCTGCCCACCGACTCGAAAGAGCTGCAGAGTTCCTAAACAAACTGCTCGGGTTATTCGACATTAGATATAAAACTTCTCGCGTAATCAGTTTCCTTCACAGGTAATAATTTTTATGCTTTGAATTGGATTGATGCAGTGTATTGTGACAGACAGTACTGCAATTGCAGGAAGCCCTGCCCTCTTGTGTTGCGCAATTGGAATCTCTTCGTCACTGTTGGTGACACTATTCCCGACTCCTTGAACCAAAACTAAAATGTAACGGTTCAGAAGGGCGTCATTTGCAGCGTCACTCTACATGTAATTCACCTGAGCTCACTCAAATAATTACAATAAATTATAAAGTACAGATTTTCTGTATGTTACTAGAAGATGCTTCATGGGGCGCACTTTCCCACTCTTGTTTGCTTCCATGCCTCTACCGTAACATCTGAACATTTGGTCGCTTCAAGCGTGAAACTTTTCTTTTTCCTTGACTCGTGTTCTGATGTTTGTCTTTCACGATTAATATCTGCACGGTCTGTGCTTCTTGCTGAAGTACGGAATCTCATCACAGAATCCCGAAAGCCATTTATTGGCTTCAGGCAGTGTGTTGGAGACCATCACGTATCTTGAAACCAAACTACGTGCCCTCCAGTAGTCTATTGAAATTTAAAATTTTAACCTCAGACTATGAATGTGTAAGTTTTACGAAAATTATTGAGTCACTATTAGAGAACTTTTCTGCAACTTGTATACCACCTGACATGTATTTGCTATAGACAGTATTATAAGTAGCTCAATTCCATCCTTGAGAAATCATTATCTATTACTGAGTCTGAGGCCCACCCAGCCTCCTATTTAGTGGGTACCGGGATTATTTCCTGGGGATAAAGCAGCCTGAGATGGACGTTTATACCTCACCTACATCGAGTGCCGTTTTTAAGGATGAGTCGAAATACACCTCTGCTCCCACTGTATGCCTTCATGGCATGGACAGGAACATTGTACATACCCTACCAAGTGCTTTAATTGTTTTAAAATTAGCGACGACCATCTGGATATGAAGTGGAGCCATTTGAACACTTAGTCAATACAAGCTATATTGTAAAGGCTAGCATGTACCTAACTGGCCTAGTAGTCTGAAAGTTCCGCGTTCGATCTCTACATTTGGCACTAATCGTAACATAATTAATATCTGTCAGCATACTAATAAGTTGTCCCTTGAACAAAGGACTAGATAAGTTGCCCAAAAGTCCTATATATGACCAACATAACGTTGATATGGTACCTGGGTATGCTGGCTGTATACATTTTCATCTGTTAACTTTAACAGCGTACCGTGTAACAGAAACCAAACCCGAAACCGGAGTGAAATGAACACACAGCTGTCATAATGATTCCAGTCATTCGACTTTTCTCTGTGCTTAAACTTACATGGGTTTTTCGACCTTCCATTCGTTACAGCTGTCTATAACAGATATGTGTCAACAGCACCAATACACTTGCCTAATTTTTAGAAAAACCTGAACGTGGTTTAGTGACGTTCTTGGAATGTGTGACTTGTTTCAACGATGAGACGAAAATAAAGACAGTAGTTCGACTGGAGATTCATGTTGGTCGGTAGACAAGTGGGTACATGATTAGCGTTGATGCGCATTGACTGTTTTGATTGTACACAAAAAGATGATAGCATTAAATTGGTTGGTTTCAGACCAATATAACCTACAAATCAAGTGAGGCTCAAATCACACTTCAGCCATTTGCCCTATAAACCGTTCGTTACAGGCTTACAGAGCATTATATCGTGACATTACATATAGAAATCATGAATTACAACTTCTATATAAAATAATTTAGTTATGGTGCTTACGTAACATACTATGAAGAAACTGGCTCGGACGGTGGAATGCACGTGTCTTTTAACGGTGTAGATTATTGTTAGAAAGCTGATTGAGTCTTTTATGTTCAATGGTACGTGCATCGCGTAATATGTGTCAACAATTATCGAAAAAGGATGCAACAATATACAGTTTATTTATATCTGCAAACTGCTCTACATGTTTCGGGTGGTATCTCCACACATCATCAGGAGCTCATATCACTGTATCTACAGTATCTAACATTATTGAGACCGTTACTGCTACCTGCCGTGAGCGTGAGCTCCTGATGATGGGTGGAGATACCACCCGAAACATATAGAGCAGTTTGCAGGTATAAAACTGTATATTGTTGCATCTTGTTGGATAATTATTGACGGTGATGAAGTCCCTTTGCTGATTTCAAATATAATGTTCTCTAATTCATTCGCCTTTCGATTCTATAAAATTGGTTGAGTTTGCCTTCTCGATGGCAAAATGTTACTCACGCAATGGTAGTACAATTTTATTGGAAGCATATTAATACTGAGGCTAGTTAAGTATGTAAAATCGCATTTTGCTTTCTAATGACCGCGTCTTTCTTGTTTCAGTACCTGCGAGTCGCGTGGCTGACATATCCATATCACTGCTGTGCTTTCCAATTCCCCGCCACGCACCATCCCGAAGAGTTTGCTAAGCACGAAGTGAGTAGTGAAGAGTAACTCACTCATATTAACCAGAGTTTCGAAGAAGGAAATGGATTAATTCAGTGCCCTGAAAAATTAGTTGCATTAAATTCATTTGTGTACAGCATAAAAACTTGCTGAAATGCATGTATATGTTTCGTTTTATTAACGGCCATTGACACGCCATTGCAATACCTATGTACAGGCCTATGTGTGTGTGTGTGTGTGTATGTATTGTATTTATGTATAATTTATGCCTGTACAATATACTTCTATTTTAATTTATGTTTTATATCTTTTTGTTTCAAATTCTTACTGACCACGGTTTTTCATAACGATAGGTCACTGAGTTACATAACATACCATCGTTTCGTACTTCCATACACAGATACAATGATTTATCAATTTTTAGCTTATGTGAATAAAGAGAGACCAACTTGATGTCACTTGCTTTATTATATCATTATTTACTGCTCAACATGTTTTGGATGTTAATGCATCCATCCTCAGGAGCTTGCGACTTATTTGATGAGTTATTTCATGGGTTGTATTGTTCTGGTTCGATGTGTGTTGTGGTGGTATCCGGATGCAGGCTTCAGCCTGCATCCGGATACCACACCACCCTAGCCAAACCACAACGTAACACCAACACACATCGAACCAGAACAATACAACCCATGTAATAACTCATCAAATAAGTCGCAAGCTCCTGAGGATGGATGCATTAACATCCGAAACATGTTGAGCAGTAAATAATGATATAATAAAGCAAGTGACATCAAGTTGGTCTCTCTTTATTCAACTATCAAGATGATGCACGGTCCAATAAACATAAGATTTTAGCATATGATTCTCTTAATTAGGGTTTACTTAGCTGTTAAGGGCTGAACTTATATATCTGTGAATCGTAAAATTCTTGTCAATTAGTGTAAGATAGACGGTGCTTAATAATTGTTATTAATACTCAATCTAAAATAGTAGAAGCATTTCTGAGCAAAATTTGTGTGAACTAACAGTAGTCTCATGTCAGATTTCCTATTGTTCGTTCCGTGCATTATCAATAACAATTCACGACACAAATCCAACAAAATGTACAAACGATTTCTTAGGTTCTATAATGCAAATGTCTAAGAAAGTAGTTTGTGTACTTTGTTGATTTAGTGTCGCAGATTTCTTGTCCCTAAACAAAACTGCATTCAGTAGCAGTATAGCCTGTCTCCTCCTACTCCTCCTGTCTATTTCAACAAATTGTTTATAATCCTTCAGTAGGCTTATTTGTGTCAAAATCTAAACTACAATATGCCTGAAAATGTTGCAACTCCGTACAAAATAGAGTTTCGTAACCATACATTTTGTTTTTTAGCCTATTCTTTCTCTGTTTTAAATTTATTTCGATATTAAACTTCTTGTGATAAATGTATTACACATGTACTTACCTCTCACTGTTATTTTCAAGCCATTATTGTCCGTTTAATCCCCTCTGTTCCGCTTTATTACGTAATACTGAAGGCTATTACTGTGCACAAGGCAGCAACAGAGCAGGTCCCCAGTAATTCTAAAAAAAATGTAACAAACCCAACCTCCTGTAACTTCTTACATATTTACATCAAACCCATGACGAAGCTTGAACTAAACACTACCTTGACTATACTGAACCACTGTCATAACGCATATAACTGTGGAACCGCACTTGATGCTGAAGCCTGAAATGACGCACTGGACTTAATCCTTCCTTAACTTTGCTCAGTCCATCGCATATGGACTCTATGCTTACGATTTTTTGTAAACTGCAACTTCGACCTATATTCAAACTGCGAATTATGGTTCCAGTTGATTAAGTCTTCTGAAGGCGTAATTTTGAACACAAAATAAATTTCATCTACTGTAACGCCATACCGAGAGTTTTGTATGCCGGGTTGCAGCACTTTGTGGCACAGATCCACAAGCATTGCAGTACTGGAGCCACATCTTCTCCCTCGCCCCATGCTCTGCAGCGACGTGACAGTGAAGAGTACGGTCGCCTCGTTTACTCGCCTGAGAATCTGACGCACCAGCATCACGCCACGGATTGGGGTGCCTTTGATCGCGGACTGGACAGGCCTGGTGAGTCCATAGAGACCGGCAGTTTTATGGTTTCGTATTACTAAAGCACAGTGACAGATGTTGAGCACAGAAATACGGACACGACGTCACGCGATCACTTTGTAGAGTGGAACGCTTAATGGTTGGTTGCGAGGGCCGTACCGTCACACTGGGTTAACATTTCTGTATACGTTTCCTAGTTTCAACTAACTAAACTTATGCCATTCGGCATATACTTTCTTGAGAAGCTACTAGTAAGTCGATCAATAAATTCCTCTCTTTCTACTGAATCCGATCTCTTGTTATCGAGTGTTCAAGATCCGGATACTATTTGTGTGATGAAAGTTACGACTATAAAATGTACTGCTTTAAATGCGTAGATAGAGTGTTCTGTTTTATATTTGTAGTTCCGTGCATCGTAATTCTAGGTTGAAGAAATCCAACAAGATGCAACAGTATGCAGATATTTATTTACTGCTAAATTACTCTACATGTTTCGGGCGTCCATCCATTGTTCTGTGTTGAATGGCACAAGACGTTTCTGCTGTCAGGTTACTATAACAAACTGTTTTCCTGTTTATAATTTTTACCAAGTAAGTAAAATGGTTTAAAATTTCGTGTCTTTGAAATCAAGGAAATCGCTGAGTAGAATTTTGAATTGTGAAAAGTTGCTGAACGTTTTCAGAAAAGTCGAGAATGTACAAATATGCTGTCGAGAATGTACAAATATGCTCTCAATTGTCGCGCTATCTTCAAGCTGTCTGTGACTGATGGAAGCCTAACCCTGCATACTGTTGCAGAGTTCAAGTTCATGCAATGCAATTTAGGTGGCATGTTCGCCGCAGAACTCTTATGTCTCAATGTATATCAGTCTGTCTTGGTCGTGAGCCCTGACCATTCTATGTGGCTGCAGAGCTCCAGTCTAACCCAGACGGTGCAGACGGTGTGTTCCACCAAAGAACGGTCTCCCTCAACCAGCGTCTAATCCAGGCGTACTGTGGCAACCTTTCCCGCTCTCCTCGGGACGTGTCTTGCCACCCTGAACCCGACGCTTTCAACCCTTGTGAAGACTTGATGGGCAACTGGGGGCTGCGAGGTGCTGTGTGGCTGGTGGCCGTAGCAGCGCTGGTGGGCAACCTGGCTGTTCTGCTGGTACTGCTCAGCTCCCACTTCCGTATGACTGTCCCCAAGTTCCTCATGTGTAACCTGGCGCTCGCAGACCTCTGCATGGGTATCTACTTGCTGCTCATCGCCTGTATGGACGCGCGATCCATCGGCGCGTACTTCAACCACGCCATCGACTGGCAGCGGGGTGCGTAGTAACCTCTGACTGACTAATAGGTAATTTAATGACACTGAATCAATTAATAATGAAAATTGTCATGATCTATACTCTTTCGAAGATTGTTTGCATCTTTAAATTGAGAATAAAAATTACCTCTACTTGCTGCGTAATAACCCAAAAGAGCGCATTTCTCAGCCACTTCCCGGCGGAAGCCTGAAATCACGCATGAGAATCAAAGATACTGATTATGAATGTGGGAAATGAGAAATGCTTACACTATTTTGTTCAGAATACCTGATGGCGACAATAATTATCGACACCAAAGTACAAATAGGAACATAATTTTAAAATTGGCTGCAGAGCTGTAAATTGTGAAGGGTAGACGGGATGAAGGTGGATCGGGCTAAAGGACAAAGTAGTAGGTTTAAATACCACATAGCTAATATAGGAAGAACGGAGGAAGTACAAGATCCACAGCCTTTTTTCTTGTAAATTTCTTCCCCGTCGTGAAAGTAGACTGCGGTCGTAAAGAACAGAAGCAGTACTGTAACAAGCAGCAGCGAGAACAACTATTAAATAAAGACAGAATTCAACGAGCAATGTGATGTTAGTGTGACCGTGCATCGTTGATACAGTAATATAAACAACCAACCAGATGCAACAATGACAGTTTATTAATAACTTCAGTCAGCTCAGCATGTTTCGGGCGATAGTTTCGCCCATCCTCAGGAGCACTAGACTGTGTTTACAGCTTGTGGTATAATGCACCGACGGTGCTGCCGGCTGGTGACATGTCATCAGCGGGCAGCATCGTCGGTGCATTATACCACAAGCTGTAAACACAGTCTAGTTCTCCTGAGGATGGTCGAAACTATCGCCCAAAACATGTTGAGCTGATTGAAGTTATTAATAAACCGTCATTTTTGCATCTGGTTGGTTGTTTGTATTATTGTATCAACGAGTAATGCCGTGAATATACGCAGTACCGTTACTATAGCAGTTTGAATCATAGTGAAATTTCACTTAGCACATTAATTGGATAGAGGATAAGAAACGGGTGAGACACTAATAAACACCATGCCGAAATTACGCATAACAAGTATAGAAACATATGCTGCTTTATGATTCGTAGTGTACCTGCAGGACGTGTTTTTGCCCCCATGGAACATCTTGTTTCTGTGCCATTTCCGGGATGCATTTTTTCAGGAATCCTGACAACTCTGCCACTGAAATATGCATATACACTCCTACAGTAATTTCAACATACGTTTCTCTCAGGTACCAAGTTACAGGTTTCCTACTTTTTCTGAATCTCCTAATGCACACTGTTAGTAAAAACCAGTGGCTTTTCTGTAACGTCATGTTGCTTTCAGTTGCCCTCTTAGGCCCAAGATTTCAAGCTGCTGGTTTCTTCGTCTTCCTTATGAACTGTCCTAATGCACACTAGTTGTAATAATCAGTGGCTGTGCTGTCACCACACGTTCCGTTTTGTCTCCCATTATACTAAATTTCAGGATTCCTAAAACAACGTCACTCGATGGCTATATACGTACTGAAAGCAGTATCAAGGCCTTCTGTTGTCGCTAAAAGCTGCATTATATTGCTTCTACTTCAGGCCCGAGGTATCAAGCTACAGGATTCCAAATAATTTGCCAGTAAAATATTAATACATATCCTGACAGTCATAACAAGGAAGTCTGCTGTAATCACAAGTTGCATTATTTAGGATGTCAATGTCAGGGTCTCTTACACCACTCGCCAGTTAACTGCCGAGCGACAGTGCTTGCCATTGAGCTCTCCATTGACATTGTTCCTCAGTGAACTGTCCATTGACCGGTGTTTGCCAGTGGACTGCCAGTTGACTTTTCACCAGTGAACCGTCCATTACGTGTTCTCCAAGAAACTGTCCATTGGTAGAACCGCCAGTGAACAGTCTACTGTCAGATATTGCTAGTGAACTGCTCAACGACAGATTTCACCGGTGAACCGTTCATTGAAAGGATTTGTCAGTGATCTTTCCACTGGCATAAAGGGCTAGGGACCTCTCTATTGACAAATTTTTCCAGTGAAGGGCCGGTTGAGTTCGTCAGTGAAATGTTCACTGACAATGTCTGCTAGTGAACTTTCCATAGACAGTGCTTGCCAATTAAATGACCATTGACATTGTTCACCAGTAAAGTATCCACTGGCGGAGTTCGCTACTCAGCTGTAAATTGGCACTGCTTGCCAGTAAACTATTTATTGACACATGCCAGTGAACGACCTATTGACAGAATCAGCACGTGAACTGTCCATTGAGAGTGTTCTCCAATAAAATGTCCACATAAGCGCTGATGGTGTATTCATTGTTTCTGTTGTTACCACAGGTTGCGTTATATTGCTATTTCAGGCCCAGGATGTCAAGTTGCAGGATTTCTGACAGTCTTCGCGAGTGAACTGTCCATCTACACACTGACTGTAATAACAAGCGAGCGATGGTACGCCATCACTTATGCTCTACACCTAGACAAGAGACTGAGACTTATGACGGCCTTCAAGGTGATGGCCGCTGGCTGGCTCTATGCAATAACAATGGCTACACTGCCCCTGCTTGGTATCAGCGGCTATTCCAAGACGAGGTACATATAAGGCATTTTATTTACAGACACTAAGTTTCCATGTTCTCTCCATCGACTCTTATTGAAAACATCACGACGTTTCGGGAATTATTCACGTTCTGCATTGAAAACCCCGAGGACAGGTAGGTACTCAGCTGGCGCCGACGGTAAGTGCCATATTCTTTACAAATTCCACCCATAAACTAGACCTATGGACTTTTTCTACACCTTGGATAAAGTCTCGCTCGTTAGACATAAAAGAAAGCAGACAGTATGTATCTATGTTTATTACTTGTCACCTACACTTTTTATTTTCTCAGACTCTAATACTTCATCGAATAAAAAGTGTTTAGTGTATTCACCATTTTAGTTATTTGTATGATTACTTAGTTACTTAGAATTCCACGTGTTTGAGAACTGTATCATTACATCAAACTTCAACTCAAAACTGATGGTCCTGGCACAGAGCCCAACTCTAACGTTTGCACGGCTTGCATGTTGATGTTTTGCCTGAGAATTCAAGTGCATGAAGATAGGTACGTCTCCACTCCGAGTTCCTTCCTAAGCTTAGCAAGTACTGGCTCAAGCATTCTCAGGTGTGTTGTCAGCTGTCACCGTGCTCGGCTTGAAACTTCTACGTGCAGAAACTGCCCATCCTGCATTTGTGAGTGTTGTAAGGGAGCAAAATGTGTTCTTTTTGTTTCAGCATTTGCTTGCCAATGGAAAATCGCGACTTGGGCGACCAAGTGTATCTCGTGAGCCTGCTCCTGATTAACGGTCTGGCGTTCGTGTTGATATGTGCATGTTATGGACGCATTTATTTCGCGATCAGCGGCCACAACTCTGCGGCAGCCCAATCCGACACCACCGTGGCCAAGCGAATGGCACTCCTTGTGTTTACAGATTTTGCCTGTTGGGCTCCTATTGCTTTTTTCGGACTTACAGCTGTGGCAGGGTACCCCCTGATCGATGTTCCACACACGAAGATCCTACTGGTATTTTTTTATCCCCTCAACTCTTGTGCCAACCCCTACCTCTACGCCTTGTTGACCAAGCAATACAGACGTGACCTCTTCACCCTCTTCAGCAGACATGGTATTTGTACGAGGAAAGCAGCAAGGTATAAAGGAGCTGATGTGGGTCTCTCGAGTGGCAACTCGGTCCCACAGAACTGTAAATTTACCTCCATAGGAGGATCAGGTGTAGTTGGATGCACACCCGCGCCCACTGAAGAGATAAACCACATTCCTCAAAGGTCTCGGGTAGCTCCTGCACCTTTTAGCATTAGTGGGGGAATTGTTGGTCCAAGAGGGTCACCACACCCTCTTCGAAACAGCACAACACGACTGAGTTTGAGCTCTGAACAAGAAATGATCCTGAGGCGAGTCCTTGACCATCCCGATACTGATCCCAAGTCGGTTAACTCCGTGCCCCCTGCTGACTCCCACTTGTGAAGCGTGCCGAAATCCATACTATTTGACTTCAAAATGCAGTTCTCGGATGGTCTAAGATTGTGTCGCTCTTGTGCCATTGCGGACATCAAAGTAGATCGGTACACTTGACGCGCCGTCCACGCTACCCATTGAATTGACACGTGTTTAGAATCAATTTCATGCATTTTCTTTCCACTCACGCCATGTCTGTAAAGAAATTCTGCGGAAGACTGAATAGAACCGCACAACAGGGTCGCTTACGGCATAAGTGACAACGAACTGACTGTTCGCAACTGACATGTCAAGAGAACAGGAAGAATGACAATGGCCTTTCTCATAAACAAGATGGCTGCCTGCTGTCTCTGCATATGCAACGCTTCCAGACTAGATGGCAGGAAGATTACAAAATCCTGGACAGAACTTTCAGTGGCGCACACTTCATATGTATTATCACCATAGCTCTCTCGAAACACTTGAGCTGTTTGTATACACTCTGTTGGAACATAATATATATGCACCAACTTTTATGAATAAGAACAACTTTATTTCAAAACCCGTTTCTTTCCATGCGAATATTCTCTAAAATATATTTAGCCATTTAAGTGGGTTTAATATTTGCCTGTAACGAATTAACGCATATGAAGTACAACATTTTATACAAGTGCAACTGAAGTATGCAGCACTTTTATCAGTACCTGTCCCTTACATACAGTGGCCCTTCAGAAGAATGAAACCGAGTGTTCCAAGCTACTGGGCTACGCTCATGTTTCGTGTTTGGGCGATTTCACCTTTATAGGGGACCTTACTGAGTTTTCTCGTGGTTTTACTCAGTCCCTCCAGGAGCGTTCCGGAATACTACCTCAAATTAGAGCTCGACGACTCCTTTCCACGTTCCTTATAATTACTTAGTGGCCAATCGTCTTATCACTCGACACTGTGTATAAACTGAACTACTGACAGCAATTTGAAGAAAGTAAATGCAACAGTAAATTAAATATGATGTATTAAACGCAAATAAACGCCATAATAAGTGTAGAGTAAAAATTCCCCTGTAACAAGTTACACCAAATTCTGTCAGAGGACCCATAAAATGTACATGCTGCCCTTAGAAAAATTAATACTCCGTAAAACTGAAGATTGCTGAAGTCAGAACTACACCTCCAATAAGTTTCAGTGCACTGAATTAACACGTGTAAGTGCGAACGAAATTAGATCGGACAGATAATTTGCTGTCGCTTCAACAAACTGCCCGTAGAGAATTGTTAAGTTACGTGTAAGAGTGAGATGTAGGCTGTCTGATATTCGAACGCTACCTACAGCCCACAGCCAGCAACTTCCTGTGCTGTACTTCATACTCTGGCGTCTGCTCCACTCTTACTTTTTTTCTGGGTTTATTTGTGGACATTCTTTACAGTCATTTTTAATATTTTATGAACCGTGCGTCGTGAATTATTAGTGTAATAAAAACCAACAGGACGCACCATTTATTTTCAATTTATTCGACGATTAACCTCTACGTGTTTCGAGCAGGTTTACTGCTCATCATCAGGAGGTACTGGTCTGTATATACAGCAATTTATATGTGTCATGCGTTTATGTTAGCTGGCTGCTAGCAGTTGCTGTATATACAGACTAGTATCTCCTGATGATGAGCAGTAAAACTGCTCGAAACATGTACAGGTTACTCGTCAAAAAATTGAAAGTAAATAGTGCATCTTGTTGGTTCTAATTACACTAATTTTTAGACTAATGTCTCAGCTTGTTTTGAAGATTATGTGGTACAGCAGGAATGATATTTCTGTTGCATGGTATGGTGTGATGTGATACGATTTGATCGTTCTTGTCAAATTAGTGATAATGTTTCATTTGCCCCGGAATACTGCAAGAGACCTCAGACTTGGCATCTCTTCTTCTCTGACCTCATTAAAAGGACTGAACTGAATTCAGTGAGCAGACTAAATCGTAAAATAAAAATTGTTTAACTGTATTAAGTGTTCTTATTTGGACATCAAAATACGAGAATTTGTGCTGCATTTTATTTTTCTTCTTTACCTGCAAGGGAGATAGTATTCACATCTTTGTCATTTTGATTTTTTTTTGTCTTCATTACAAAATAGGAAATTTTTATGTGGTTGCAGAATCACCTCCATTCGAGTCTGTATTTATATTAAATCATGATTGTCTGAAGATGCAGCCTGCAGTTAAACCAGGGAAGTAATAGTAGGTGTATGTGGTGACCTGACGCAATTTCCCAACGGTATGTAAACATATTAGGTTATCACAGGGAAAATTTACAATTTTTTTGGAACTTTGTACAGGTTGAAGTAATTTTACCGTGTTTAAATACTCATGTGACAAATATATATGTATAAAATGCTCAAATTAAAGAATGACTCCAAGTTTATGTTCTGCTCCTTATTTACTCTGCAGTTTTGACCCAGGTTTGTGTCCGAACATGACAACTGAATTCCTCAGCAGGTGTCTCTATATTCCTCCACATCCTACAATTCACATTGTCCGTATGCAGTTATGTGGACCAGTTCTCCATATTCAGGGCCCCACATCTCGTCTGAATGGGATTTATAAAGATTATACTATTTTACAACGTCAGTTGTTATTAATTTAAGAGTAAAAAATAAATCTTGAAGTTCGAAATATTATGGAAATGAAAACAACTGTAATTTGTCTTTTGCTGACCGTGCATCCTGGTACAACTCTGGGTAAATGA
>Ga0123352_10012108_pt1 | contig 13623 bp, 8 predicted proteins | sample TergutLab28metaG_FD_89700 | JGI IMG/M metagenome (GOLD analysis project Ga0123352, IMG submission 89700) | Labiotermes labralis P1 segment gut microbial communities from Petit-Saut dam, French Guiana - Lab288 P1 | ecosystem: Host-associated > Arthropoda: Insects > Digestive system > Gut ...
AAGTTTTCCCGTTACAGGCCCGGTGTGGCCCAGAGGGTGGGTAGAGGTATAGCTCTACTCTTCCATGACCGCGGCACTAGAAGGGGGTGAGTGGTCAGCAGCACGCCCCGGCCGCACTTTACCTCCGGAAAAGACCCGGCACCCATTTTACAGGAGACTGGGTGGACCCCAGGGCCGGTCTGGACGGGCGGAAAATCTCGTCCCCACCAGGATTCGATCCCGGACCGTCCAGCCCTTAGCTCAATCGCTATACCGACTGAGCTACCCGGCCCACATTTCAGGCAAAATATGTACAGAAAATTATAACACACATTTTAATATTCAATAATTTTTTCCTTCGAAATTCGTGCTGTTGGTTAGAATGTTGAATAATATTGAAGAGCCAAACAGGCCACAGATGACACTATGGAGCATGTTTATTGCATGCTGGAAAACTAAGGCTACAGACACACGCTCAGAATATGTAGTACATGCTTTTCCACGGCGAGAATGGTTCCACGAACGCACGTCAATGCTACGTTATACGTACAGTACATTGCCTGTCTTGTTATTTCATGTTATTTCCACGTTGGGACGTGTGAAAATTTCTCATAACTGCACAACAACATAGTTGAACTCATACTTATTTTTCGGTGTAATCTCCATCTTTGTCATCTGCCGTCTGCCACCTCTCTATGCAGAATTTTTCGTTGCCCTGAATTTGAAACTGTACTTAACTTCACACAATTCTTTGTGATACTTCCTGTTTGTTAGGCCAATGTATCAGTCATTTGAGGGTTGTTTGACCGTGCATCTTCATCATGAAATAAAGTGAAATGCCAACTTGATGCAACAATGTAATTTATTGAAGTTTCTTTAGCTCGACAAGTTTCGGACGCATACACACATCATCAGGAGCACTAGATGTTAAGTTACAGCATATGGTTTTCTGCACCCAGTTTGTAGATGGCTGGTGGTCCTGAGAGCCGCTGCGTAGGTCGTGTGTACGGTTTGGATGGTGCCGTGCACGGCACCATCCAAACCGTACACATATAGTGCTTCTGATGATGGGCGTATGCGCCTGAAACATGTCGAGCTAAAGAAACTTCATTAAATTACATTGTTGCATCAAGTTGGCATTTCACTTTATTTCATATTAGTCATTGTTTTCTAAAGTAACTTGAATATATTTTTACGAAAAGATATCCATATCCAACCAACTAAATCATTTACTCTTTCACATTTCTTAGCAGATCCGAAGCCGCTGTCTGGTGGTATTACTGATTATACGTGCGGTACATTTAATTCCTGTCATACATCTTCATATCACTTATTTGGTGCAGAAACCGTACGGATGACGATTGTGAGTGGCAGTTCGGGCTGCTGTTTTTGAGAATCTCCTTTGTTATCGCTTTCCATACTGTCCACCCGAAATACACGGTGTGTAGGTTGAAATTACTCGTCCTCTACACCTGGCGAACATTAGTACGCCATTTGTTAGAAATTCGTCCTTTCAAAGGTAAAGGTAGCTTGTCCATGTACACGCCATTAAGGCATGTGGAGTAATGGAGTTGCGTCTCCACTCATTCTTACCCTCGGCACTAGACGACCAGTCCGCTTTGGCCCCAGTGGAAGCGCCCCGGGAACCCATTGTATAGGACAATGTTTGGTCCCCAGAGACGATTTATACAATGTGATAATCTCATGCCTCTGCTGGGAGTTACTTTTTTCAAGTAGTATTGAGACTCTATACCATATTGGAAAATGTAAGTTATTATGTAATATGAGCTCATTTAGCAACATCATCAGTTTATGTTCGTGAATTAATCCGTACTACTGTAACGCGGAATATTAAGAGCAGATAAGTACAAGTACATGTACTGTGTCACCGCGGAAAAAGTGACGCGCGTTTAATAGCCCTAGTAATGGCACTGAGGCTTGATCGGGGTATCAGAAGTAATTCCGGTCTCTGCCCGAATAAGCATGTCACACCTCGAGTTGCGTCACTACCACGTCGTTTCACAGCCCGCAGCCGATTATGGTATATTCTCAGTAGCTCGAGTGGAACGTGTCGGACGTTGCCTCGAATTACCGAAAAGCCGGGACTGCACGGTTTACGACAGTTTTCTCCCGCTTTTAGTGTTCGTCGCTACAGTGCGTTCGGTTACGTACTTAAATCACGTGACAATACACAGAAATGCAGAAAGGAAGTACAGTAATGCCGGCAAGGCCCTGTAAATACAGATATGCACTTGCAGCTGAATTCTATCCTATACATAATGGAAACGGCCCTGAATACAGCGCACGGGCTCGGACGAAACCTAACCTCGAACAATCGGGACTCGGAAATTCGAGGCTGCACTGTATACGAAAAAGATCTAACTAACTGCTTCTGTAGACAGTGCCAGCACACGATAGGTCCACTTGTTCCAACCAAATACACAGATTGCCTACTTGCTTGGAATATTTCTTGCCATTCATCCTTTTCTTACTGGGCCATAGGTCTCACCTTGCTTCAGTGGCAATGAATCTGCGGTCAGTGAATTTTATTCCTGGGACTGCGACAGGTATAATGAATTACATATCAGCTTCACTGTTCTTTATACCCGCTCGTGCATTAACGTTAATAGAGCGGATTAATTAGAGAATGGATTTTAGAGAATGTGCTTCGGGCTGAATGCGTGTTACGTGCCATTAAACAAACGACGTAATGCAATACAATTTAAGCATATTCTGTAATTGTATAAACACTAATGAGATGCATTTCTTGCAAAGGTTTTTCGGCTGAGTTTTCTAAATGAAATTTGATCGAAGCAGGTGATGTGTGTGTGTGTGTGTGTGTGTGTGTATGTATGTGTGTTTGTATGTATGTATGTGTGTTTGTATGTATGTATGTATGTATGTGTTTAGGTATGCATGTATGAGTGTGTGTATATGTGTATGTATGTGTGTATGTATGTATGTATGTGTTTAGGTATGTATGTATGTATGTATGTACGAGTATGTGTGTATATGTGTATGTATGTATGTATTTGTATATATATGTGTGTATTTATGTATATGTGTGTATGCATGTATGTATGTATTTGTGTATGTGTTTATGTATATGTATGTATTTGTGTGTGTGTGTGTCTTCGACTATAAAGCATAATATGTGTCTGAGACGGTAAATATAGCTTAATATGTACAGATGATAGGTGCAGTATGACGTCACTATGGAGTTACGAAGTCAGGTGCGTATAGCTTTTTCCCGAGAACAGGGTCTCCAACTTCTGTACATGACGTGCACGTAGGATGATCTTATCATTATAACAGGCACTAGGCTATGCATTGGACGTCCGAGGAATCTTGGTTTGATACCGGCAGGGGGAAGAGATTCATCGCTCCTCCATAGCACACAGACTGGCTCTGTCGTCCACCTTGCCTTCCACTCATTGCGTAAAGGGATTGTCTTCCCCTGGGTAGAGCGGCCGGCGTATGAAGCTGAACACTCACCTAATCTAGTTTCAAGGTTAAGAATAAGTTGAGCTTTTTCTATACTCCTCCATACGCCTTCACGGCATGCACAGGAGGAATTGTAAACGTGTCGTCATCCCGTTTTGTTTTATTAAACCAGATTAATTACACGTTCCGAATAACACAACTTCAGGAGAGAGCTTTTGTAGTATTTCATTCACTGCGACATCTTTCGGCCTATCTTCTGGCCGTCTGTCCATCATCAGGTAGCTGTTTGACAACTGCTTAAAAGGACTGCTAGGTAGAGGCTTCTTCTTCACATCTAATGTGAAAAGGTGAAATTCATAACCCAGCACTAACATTGAAAGCTGTAGAACACCAATGATACTGGCGGTATGAATTTGCAGACTTAACAGAGCTAAAATTCGACTCGTATATATCGCCACAAGCAGAATATCAAACAAGAACCTTCCGACTGCTATACACAGGCAGCCGAATCGTCCTACCCATGAACTCGCCAATCTGAATGATCGTAACAACAGCATACGAACTATACACATGAACAATCCTAAGACTAAGAGTGAAGGCACATGCCACACCCGGACGACTAAACCAAACAGGATCCCCAGTTAGTCGTCCTGATATTCTATACGGACAATGCTCAGAAATCTGTGGAGCAAACCACAGATTCTGAAAGAGCCCCATCCAGTCACTTCATAAACAGAATTTAAATGTAAGAGAATCGTCAGGTGACTGAGAGCAAGTAATGTTTTCTTAAACCAAGCAATTTTAATAATTTTACTATTATTCTGTTATTGGGAATAATGTGGGCGGCGATAGCTCAGTCGGTATAGCGACTCGGTATGGGCTGGACGGTCCGGGGATCGAATCCCGTTGGGGCAAGAATTTTTACACCCATCCAGACTGACCCTGGGGCCTAACCAACCTACTATACAGTGGGTTCCTGGTCATTCCCGGGGATAAAGCGGCCGGGTAATGGCACTGATTACCCATCTGTATCTAGCGCAGAGGTTGAATGAAGAATAGAGCTATACCTCTACTCCCCTTCTGGGCCTGTTCCTGTTCCGGGGTGCACTTTATCTTCACCATTTACCTTTTATTGAGGACTGCATTGTTTTAACGGATACTGTACACATTAATTGTGAATGAGAGGTCCGTACCTAACAGTTAACTGGAAAACAGTTACCTGATGATGGCCAGAATATAGGCTGAAACATGCGTTAGTGAATAAAATGGAATAAAGACTATTTCTTGAAGCTGTAGTATTCGAAACATTTAATTAATCTGGAAGACTTGAGGGTTGTTTCACCGTGCATCTTCCTCATGAAATAAAGTGAAATGTCAACTTGATGCAACAAGGTAATTTTATTGATGTATTCTTAGCTCCACATGTTTCGGGAACATACGCCCATCATCAGGAGCATTAGATGTTGAGTTGCAGCGTATGGTTTTCTGCACCGAGTTTTTGGATGGGTGGTGGTCTTGAGAGTCGCTGCGTATGTCGTGTTTACGGTGCGGATGGTGCCGTTCCGTGCACGGCACGGCACCATCTTCAGGCTGAATACAGCTGAACCTGTATTCAGCCTGAAGATGGCTATATATTGCCGAAACATATGGCTGTTTATCACGTATAGATAAAGTTGTAGACCTGATTTACATTCGTGTTATTCGCAAACGATGATGGTGTATGATCTTAATATTTGTGTCGCATAGGTGAATTTAGAAATATGCGTTAAGAATTGATTTGCATGACCTAATCACGTTGACACTAAGTGATGAAATTGGCAGCCATGATCACTAATCGTATATACAAATGAGATAGTTGAACGCTAGAATTTCATGGGTATGTAAACGGTGACATGTGGTTGGGTCATACAATGTTGTTGGCGTTCTGTCTCCAAGTGTTACATTATTCCTGCATGTATCACATTAGAGCGCCCCCACTGACAGTGACCGTCGTTTTAAATCCAACATCCAAAGTAGAATTTGCTGAGAGGACTCACTGCTCGTGTACCGAGTGACCTTCGTGTACTTCTTTGCAACTTATGTTGGTATTCTTCACATTATGCGGACCGCGGTAGCACAGTGGTTAAGGTGCTGTGCTACAAATCGGAAGGCCGCTGGTTCGATTCCAGATGGTGTCATTGGAACTTTTCATTGACATTATCTTTCCGATTCACTATGGCCCTGGGGTCGACTCAGCCTCTAAAAGAAATGAGTACCGGGAGCATTTCTTGGGTGTAAAAAGTGGCCGGTGCGTAAGGCTGACAACCTTACCACCATCCTGGGCCATAGTCACGTAATCTGGGAACCTTAACTTCCTGGAACCCTCTGGGCACCTCAGGCGTGTAATGGGACTGATGTACCTTGTATTCTTCACATTATATAGCTATACGGATATTTCATATGCATATCGCGGTAGTGCGACAGAGATTGTTATCATGGGAGCACCCGAATCGTGTCTTTAGTCTCCTGGTTCCTCTGTTGTGGACTCTGATTACATGCGAAGTATGAGGCTGTCAGCTGATTAGGCGACAGAATGTTATCCTTGGTCAGGAGTTGTAGAATCGTGAAGGGTTATGTAGGCCCCATTGATGTCACATTGTGCAGATTGTATGTTGTGATTATTAAAAGGCGTAAAAAAGTTAAAATCGGTTTATTAAAAGAAGAAATATACTGGCGATGATGATATGACGTAGTCCGCGTTGGAAGTGTCCCAAGAGATGAATTTTATGGTCCAGCCATGCTTATTGTCTAACTGTGGTCTGTAAAGTTTTATAATGAAAGCAAATAGTTTGCGGAACGTGACGCACGCACCAAAAAAAACGCGTGTCTTACTAACGTGTTTCACAGCTTTGAACTGTGTACAGATTCTTCTTGCACTAAGAAATGAACTCACAATAAGGAAGTCATTTCCACGTGTCCTCAGCGGAGCTTTGTTTGGAGTTATAATGTGAGTTATAAACAGAAAATAACGGTACTTTGTATTTTTTTTTGTTATGGAGTTCTGTACTGTTGCTGTTTGTACACCATGGCCGTAAATTGCTTTTATTCTTTCGGGCAATATTTGCGAACAGACGAGGCGTAAGATGAATTTTTATATCTTACAAGTTTCTTACCGTTTATTTGTAGAGAAGCATGCAGAAGAATAAGAAATTAACTTTACGCTCAGTTCCTGTCGCACCTGGATCACTTAACGCATAAGCTTCGAAGCACAAAGTTCGTGTTAATACTATTTACATGTCCAGTTCTTTTCTCACAGTAAACGTACCGTTACCGCGACCGAGCGGCTGCAAATCTTAGGAACCGCGACCATTGTTTGGATAAATTTCAGAATTTACGAACGTTAAATTAGGTGGTACGTATACCAACCAACCAACCACTGTGCTTTACAGGGTTAAATTAAACGTGGTTTGGAAGGTACGTAACGGCGATAACATTAATGAACGATTGCGTTTTTAATTCCATAGAAGAAGATGCTTTGTTTAAAAACTGCTGTAACAAAAAATTTTCCTTTCTTTGGGAGCCCGAATGTTCATTTTTTTGTCAGCATATGTGCGCCACTAGACCCTCTCCTAAGTCAGCCCAATCAACTGTACATCTCCACATCACATTACCGTACATTCTAACATCATCGTGCTGTTTAGCTTACCCTGTAGTCTTCAAAGTGTTTTTTCACAATCAGGTTATCCGAATAAAATTCTGTAGCAATTTCTTACTCATCCCTTGCATGTTACGTCCCTCACTGTCCTTATCCTACGGGATATAATCACGATAATTTTCCCACTCTTATACCTGTAAATTGATGCCCAAGGAGATTTGTACTGCTGTTTTGTTCCAACTTAGCCCGGTTTGAATATTCCTGTAGGCCCAGAAATTAAACGTTTATTATTTACGATGATACAGTGATATTAGTTGTGTCTTGACTGTTGTTGCTACCTGTTGTTATTGTTGTTGTTGTTGTTGTTGTTCAGTACATTATTCATTTTTGGGACTACGTTCCGATTAACCGCCGGTTGCCAAGTCGGTAGCCCCTTCTCCATCAAATACGCGTGTTGTTATGTTATCGTTTTAAAACGCGTTTCACATTGTTTGTGTATCCACCTTCATGTACGAACAGAGCTTTACTATTATGTCTTAGTGTTGCCTTATAAGCTACCTTCTCTTTCATATGCAACTTTTTTTTTTAATTCCGTTCCTGACTTGGCTATACCTTGTACGGTCCGGGGTTGGAATCTCGGTAGGGGTAAAGAGATTTTTCTCGAGGCGAGCTCTGGGACGTTCAGTTGATCACTCATCTCCATCTAGTGCCGAGGTTAAGAACGTGTGGAGCTATACCCCTACTGCCCCGTATATGTCTTAATGGCGTGAAGGACAACGTTCTTCTGCTTGCTTATGTATACTGTATCGCAGATATCGCGCCTTCCTTTCATCGGTAGTGAATGAAGAAGTTATCAGGTTTTTAAGTTTGTGGGTTTGCTGTTGAAGTTCATTGCAGTTTTAGCGTTAGAATAACGGCGATATCGTAGTACCATCGATTTTATATTTGCGAGGTATTCTGCATGACATGAACTCGTATATTAAGCCTGCAAGGCTTTCTGTATGAATATGAAACACGTTAACAAAAGCATTTGAAACTTTCGCAAGATGAGCATTATTGTAATTAACCCACCCATTTTATTGACAGCTGAACACTTCCTTGTGGTACAATAGGAATAGTGAACAACACTGCGAGTCATTCTTTCGGCTTGGTCCAGTATGAAGCCCTGAGGTAGTTAGACAAATTGAATGGACTGCGTGATGGTGTACTTGGCTATAAGTACTTGCAGTTTTCATTCCTTCATGATCTCTCCTCTGTCTTATGGCGCTTCAACAAGTGATCAGTTCCCTGGGAACAAGAGAATAGAAAAGAAAGGAAATTGGTTCTGTTATTTCGATTTTTCGTGGTCGAGGATAAGAATAAGGTAGAATGCAATAATAAAAAAAGCGACCTGAGCATGAAATTTTCTCGTTATCGCTTCAAGTTGTTTTTCATCGTCTCTCTTTTCTGTGCACGCACGTTCTGTGCTGCCGCTTTTGGCGGTGTAGGGAACTGCTGTTGATGAAAGCACGAACTTAGACGTAATAGTGAATTCCTGTGGTGCTCACTTAGAGCCCATCTACCTGCACTCTACCCTGAAGGTCTCAGCTTTTTTTTCACTTTTTCAGTCGTTTAGAGGGTACGTACAATTAAATGGCAAATTCTGCTAACACTAAAATGTATATAAGTGTCTCCACCGTGTCTTTGAATTTCGACAAAGGGATAGCTTAGTCCGCGTGTCAACTAGCCTCCGGACCGGAATGTCCGGGGCTCGAATCGCGGCGAGAGCAAGAGATTGCCCCTCCAAATGGTCCATATCGGTTCTGGGGCTCACCCAGCCACCTGTTCGAAGGGTACCGGGGTTCTTTCTCCGGGGATAAAGCAGCCGTAGCGTGATGTTGACCATCTACGTACATCTAGCGTCGAGGGTAAGTATGAGTTGAGCTCTACCTTTACCACCCCTGTATACCTCCATGGTGTGGACAGAGGCATCTTTACCATTTTTACCTTTAGTGTTAGTGTCTCAGATTATATAACGTCAAATGATAGCGTTACTGATGAATTTGAGAGAAGTTGAAGAAAAGCGTCGTGGCTTTTGGAAGTATTATTCAGGAAAAGACCGATCCCAACGGCCGCGCGGTCTAAGGCGTAGGTCTGCGGTTTCTCGCTTGTTGGGATTGCGGGTTCGAATCGTTCCGGGAGCTTGGTTGTCTCTCTCTTGTGATTATTGTGTGTCTTCAGGTAGAGGTCTCAGTGACTGCCGATCCCTCTTCCAGGGTAGTCCTTCCTAGTGTATGTGTGATTGAGTGTAATCGGACGGAACAGTCACCCTCTACACCGACGTTGGGTAGGTAAAGAGGTACGACTGAAAAATGATAAAAAATATGAACATCCTCACTCGACGTAACTGATGATTCGATAGAGATTCGAATCCGTCGCCTTCCGAGTAAAAGGCCAGAGCTTTACTGCTGTACCACCATGTTCAGTCTTCCCCACCTGCCGAGAAAGTTACAATACATAATGTAGTCTATAAAGTCTAACTCATTTCTGCAGTACGATTTGGAAAAAGGAAATTAGTATCCTCGTAATAGTTTCAGATTTAATACTAAAGCAATGTGTGCCGTTATTCGGAAGCGGGGTATTTTATCGATGTCGAACCTTTTGTCCTTTAAGATTTTTTTTCTCATTGCTAAGTTCGTAATGACACAGTGACAGCCAATGCGCATTGTATTTTTACGTATGTAACTAGCAAAACTTTATATTTAAATAATATAATTTAGTTTTAAAGAATTGTGTTTTGTTCTTATTTGCGTAACTCAGGCGCCTTACTGAGGATAGGACCCAGAGTTGTACCCTTATAAACACGGTAATGAAATTTTAGCTTCTTTGAAAGGCGGGAAATTTGTCGAGGTGGTTGGTTGCTGATGTGCTGGAGCTGTGACAGCAGTTCATACAGTGCTGTCATGGTAACCGTGTGTAGCGTCTTTCTTCATTTTCATTAGTGGACGGACTGCCGATGTCTTAGGATTTACAAATAAGTAGGCTAGATTTATGCTGTCGAGTAGGAATGGAGGAGATTGCATAACGAGGAGCTGAATGATTTGTACTCCTCACCCAATATTGTGCGGGTGATAAAATTGAGAAGAATGAGATGGGTTGGGTATGTGGCGCGTATGGGTGAGGAGAGGGGGGTGTATAGGGTCTTGGCGGGGAAACCGGAGGGAAAGAGACCACTGGGGAGACCTAAGCGTAGATAGGTGGATAATATTAGGATGGATCTCCATGAGGTAGGATGTGGGTATATGGACTGGATTGGGCTGGCCCAGGCTAGAGATAGGTGGCGGACGCTTGTGAGTGCGGTAATGAACCTTCGGGTTCCGTGAAATGCGGCGAATTTCTTTACTAGCTGCAAACCTGCTCAAGAAGGACTCTGCACCATGGAGTAAGTAAGTATGTATCGACACACTAAACACTTTTAGATGTGTTTTGAGATATGTGAATTGCTCTTTTTAGCGGCTGTCCGTTGAAATGAACACATACATCGGAGTTCGTCCCCTCCCTTCCACCGGATAAATTTTGTTCCCCACCCTCCACCTCATAGGCTACCCGAAGTTGACACTAAAGTTATAACGTGTTTGGAAACGTCTAATCAGAATAATTATTGATAAGTTCACATATCATTAAGACATTAAACTTGTATTCAGAACATTTTGTGATGTGATGTGTACCAGGAAGATAGCAATCAAAGTAAAGTACTTGCCTGTGTTGTTCGATAGACTAATACATTTACCATTTCTTAGCATTTGATTTTATGAAACTACACGACAGTAATAAATATCTGTACAATCTGCTATAATATTAAGAAATTCAGTATGTTCTGCACATTTTCTATGTGTTTAGTATGAGTAGATAGGCAGGGAATGTGGCACGTATGGGAGACAGGAAAGGTACGTACAGGGATTTGGTGGGGAGACCTGGTGGAAAGAGACTATTTGGAAGACCTAGGCATAGATGGGAGGATATTAAAATGGATCTTCAAGGGCGGGGAGGGGGGGGGGGGTGGCGTTGGATGGATTGGTCTGGCTCAGAACAGGGACAGGTGGTGGGCGCTTGTGAATGCGGTAATGAACCTTCGGATTCCATAAAATGCGGGGAATTTCTTTACTAGCTGCGAGCATATTAGCTTCTAAGGAAGGACTCTGCTTCATGGAGTTAGTTATATGATTAGGTAAATAAGCAAATAATAAATACAGTTATTTCCCTGGACAGTATTTACCTATTGTACTTTGAAATGGACACGGCTTTTGTTTTCTGTGAGGTAGACACTGAAATTTTATACGTAATTTAGATGAAGGTGTATCGCAAAGTGGTGACCGGTCAGTCGGAATCTTCGTCAGTAAATGGACATAAAGACGAAGAAAGGGTACCTACGCGGTTTGTGTAGTAGCAATGGTCTGATCTTCCGAAGCTCGGCTACATTCGCTAATGGGCTAAACCCACTTCTGTGAAAAATCTTATACCGTGTTACCACACCTTCAATTCGCCACGTAAATACGTACGTGTCCCACATTTATTTTCAACAGTTCTCTTTATATCGTTCAATAAATCCGCGCTGGGATCCAAGTGACTGATGTTCATAATGCAACATTTCTGCGGAAAGATGGGTCCCCCCCTCCAGCGCCGAGCTACTGTGTTGGCACTGACTGTGCAGTCACGAGATGTCTGTAAATGTCAGAGTGTGCGTGTGTCGCATTGCTTCTAGAGAAGAATTTATAATATTCCTTATTGTGTTCCACTTGTTTGTTGTTTGCCGTTACTGCTAGCATTTTGTGCTTTTTTCATGCCCGTTAATTAGCAGTTAGTCATCGTCTTTATTCCGAAATTTTATGAAATGTTGATTACACATAAATTTGATACGTAAAATCCAAACTTTAATTCGAAATACGTTGTTCGGAATTCATTGACTTAAGTGTTCCAAAGTAGCAGTACCGACATGACAAAGTAACGGAGGTCACGTGACATAAAATGTAGCAGTTACATACATTATACTTTACCCTAGGCAGTGGCTGTATGTTTGAATATTCAAAAGAGTTGCTAGACAGGTTGTAAGGGGTTATGACCTTGGCACGAAAATGATGTGTTAGCTTTTAAAGTGGACACTTAAAACGCTTGTCTCGTTTTTACACGACGCTGCTGCACGCCATATTTTTCCTAACCTCAGTCAATTATTTCCCAGTACATCTTGCCCAGTGACTCTTCCTCGACGCTGTATAACGTGTCGATCGCTCCGCACTTATTTCTACGAATGTCGGTTAATAATGATATTTACGTATTGTATAAAAGAAAGAATTCGATGTCGATCTTTGAATTATGCTAATCGATATATCGCGTAATTTATTGGTAGCATGACATTTGTAGCATTTATTGGAAAGTACTGGAGAGACTTTTCGTTTGGTTAATAGGAACAAGTAAGTATATGAATGAACGTGACAATTCGGTTTACTGCTTGTAGAAGCACCGTACAGTGATGAACGGTGGATACGGTCTCTGAAGAAGTTTCAGAAGCTTTAGTTAGGAATGCAGCTTTTGGCTGCAGCTGATAATTAAGCCTCACAATTTACAATATAAATGAAGACAATATCCAACACGTGTGTCCAACCTTTTTTGGTACCGGACCACAGCCGTTATTGTTGGCTGGTTCCCGGCCGTTCATGTAAAAGTCCCAATGAGTGGTTTGCTTGACCGCAAACCCATGGCACGCCGAGGGCTGGATACCCCTGATGTATAGTATTTAAGACGCTTTAATTAGGTTTTTGGGCAGTTTAGACTGGAATAAATCGGTCAATAAATTTTATATTTCACGCACCTCCCCAATATCAATTTAATATCGATTTGCATTATGAGTTATTAGTAATGCACGCAACTTTGCTGCCGCTAAGTGTAGTCGGATACTCGATGTTTGCGGTCCGGATTGTGGCATTTTCTATGCAAACGGCGGTCCAAAGCCCTGAACTGATATTTAGGCACGTGTTTGTCTGCCTTACATAAATACTCGTAGAACTCGTCTCATTTCTGAAAGACAGAGCAATGGCCTGTAGTGCAAGATTGAGTGCAGGTTACATGCTGTGGGAAAAAAACTGGGAAGAGTAGAAGATTTAACAACGAAGCAATATGAAAAAAATAAGAATTCCACTAGATTTATTCGGTACCTAGATATGACGGGAAGATACCATCAAATTGGGAACGAGTCCAACCTATAATGGTGGCAGGGAAATGTGTTGAGGTTTATATTACCCGTTCTCCATTGCTTGTATAATATCGGACAACTATATTAAGCTATTGATATTTTGTATACGGGCTGTGAATGTAGAGAGCTGTAAAGTTGGCTGTGAATCTAGAGAGCTGTAAAGTGGGCTGTGAATCTAGGGAGCTGTAAAGTGGGCTGTGAATGTAGAGAGCTGTAAAGTGGGCTGTGAATGTAGAGAGCTGTAAAGTGGGCTGTGAATCTAGAGAGCTGTAAAGTGGGCTGTGAATCTAGAGAGCTGTAAAGAGGGCTGTGAATCTAGAGGGCTGTAAATTGGGCTGTA